>OGDF01000359.1_pt1 | contig 74185 bp, 68 predicted proteins | sample 1570141 | NCBI WGS metagenome assembly OGDF01 (sample SAMEA4370581, study PRJEB24528) | human gut metagenome
AAGCGGGAAGATCTGGCACAAAGAGCGGGTCAGTCTGACTGACAACCTGACCTGTCTACAGGCTCAAAACGCCCCCAAAATGACGGTCGAAAGCGCAATATCTGGGAAATGGCAGAAAAAAGAAAACCATTGAAATCGTTGCGCTGCAACGACTTCAAGGATTTCAGATGGTGACCCAGCGGAGATTCGAACTCCGGACACTTTAGGGCAAGCTCAAGTGATAAAATTGAAAACGACCCTAGTCACCGCCCCAATTTGGGGCGGCGTTTTTTATATTTGAAAAAGTGAGGGAGCACCCTAATATCACGCCCCCCAATATATCCTATCGCGAAAATGAATATTTGACGCAGTTCCGCCGTCAAAATGCCCCTCAGCCGTCGGGAGAATCGGATTTCCCGGCGGTCTGGGGGTTCGTTTTCTTTTTCACAAAGAAGCGGGGAAGGGGAGAGACATCGAAAAATAGTGGGAAATGCGATATTTACGACCGAAATATATAACATATGCACCATATTGACTTGCGGTTTTTGTGCTGTTACACTAAAAACACGCAGAGGAGCACCCCAATCCCTGCTCCAACCTGAACAATATATCTGGCCATATATATTCCTGACCCAAATCGGGGACCGCCCATCCAACGGCAGACCGTCCCCTTAGAACGCACCAAATCATGCAACATCATGAAGGAGGAAATTCATAATGGAACTTGCCAATAATGTGACCACGACGCTGGTGAAATACGCTGCCGGCCTGAAGTACGAGGACATCCCCCAGGACGTCATCCACATGACCAAGCGGGTCTTCATGGACATCATCGGCTGCGGCCTGGGCTCCCACGAGCTGGACAAGGGCCGCATCGGCTACAGCCTGGCCCATCAGCTGGGCGGCACCCCCGAGGCTACCGTCCTGGGCACCGGCGAAAAGCTGTCCGTCACCGGCGCCACCTTCGCCAACGCCGAGCTGATGCACTCCATGGACTACAACGCCATCACCCCTCCCATCTACATCGCTCCCTTCGTCTGCCCCGCCGCTCTGGCCGTGGCCGAAAAGACCAACGCCTCCGGTAAGGACCTGCTCCTGGCCATGGTCGCTGGCTTCGACATCGCCTCCCGCATCGGTCTGGCACTGGGCAGCTTCCGGGACAAGAGCAAGCCCGTCCGCAGCTACGGCACCGGCTTTGACACCTTCGGCGTGGCCGTCGCAGTGGGCAAGCTGCTGGGTCTGGACGAATACCAGATGGCAGACGCCATGGGCCTGGCTGGCTACTTCGCTCCCGTCCCCTGCCACACCAAGTACATGAACACCCCCAACAACGGCGCCATGAAGTTCGGTGCTGCTGGCTGGACCGCACAGGCTGGCGTCACCGCCGCTCTGCTGGCTCAGCTGGGTGAAGCAGGCGACCGCTCCGTCCTGGACGGCGAATACGGCTTCTGGGCTATGAACGGCTCCCAGGCATGTGACTACGAAGGTATGGTGGCAAACCTGGGCAAGGATTGGAAGATCCTGCAGTCCAAGTTCAAGAGCCTGCCCTGCGATGGCATCTATCAGTCCCCCCTGCGTCCGCTGATGGATCTGGTCCGCGAGAACGACCTGAAGCCCGACGAGATCGAATACATCCTGGTCAAGGCAGAAGCCAACATGTTCTGTCCGCAGTTCATGAGCACCACCATCGAAAACAACGTGGACGCCTCCATGAGCTTCCCCTTCTGTGTCGCCGTCGCCGCACACCTGGTCCCCGTCGGCCCCGCATGGCAGAAGCGTGAGACCATCGAGAACCCCAGCATCCAGGACTTCATGAAGCATAAGGTCCAGTTCGAGGTCTATGACTACGCCGAAGAGACCCGCCGTCAGGAGATCGAAGTGGAGCACAAGCCCTACATCAACCGCCGTCCCTCCTATGTGGAGATCCACGCCCGCGGCCAGGTCTTCACCCGTACCGCCGAATACGCAAAGTGGCTGTCCGCAGAGACCCCCGAATTCAACGCCACCGACGACGACCTGATCACCAAGTTCCACGGCAACACCGCCGACGTCTTCACCCGTACCCAGTCCGATAAGGCAGTGGAACTGCTGATGAACCTGGAGAACGTGGAGAGCGTCAAGGACCTGATGAAGGCTCTGACCTGGTAAGCCATCGGCTCACCCACTTCGAAAACAACAACTGAAATCAACGGGTCCCGAACTGGGGGAACGGTTCGGGACCCGGAGAAAAGAAAACCCATCAAGATAAATACAACTTTGGTAAGACAGAAGAAAGATAAGATAAAAGGAGCAAATAACATATTATGAGCAACTTTGAAAAGATTTTCACCCCCATTAAGTTCGGCACCCTGGAACTGCCCAACCGCATCGTCATGTCCCCCATGGTCACCCACTACGCCACCGATAACGGCACCGTGACCCAGCGTGTCATCGACTACTACACCGCAAGAGCAGCCGGCGGCGTGGGCCTCATCACCGTGGAAGCTACCTTCGTCGATCTGAAGAGCCTGGAACACCATATGCTGGGCATCTATGACGACAAGATGGTCCCCGGCCTGAAGAAGCTGGCTGACGCCATCCACGCAGCTGGCGGCCGCGCTTCCATCCAGCTCATCCACAAGGGCCGTCTGGCAAAGTCCGCCACCACCACCATGCGTACCGTCTCCGCTTCCAACGAACCGGACATGGGCGAAACCCCCCGTGCCCTGACCGTCCCCGAGATCCACGAACTGGTGGAGAAGTTCGGCCAGGCAGCACGCCGCGCCAAGGAAGCTGGCTTCGACGCCGTGGAAATGCATATGGCACACGGCTACATCCTGAACCAGTTCCTGTCCCCCTATTCCAACCATCGTACCGATGCATACGGCGGCAGCATGGAAAACCGCGCGCGCTTCCCCCTGGAAGTCATCCGCCGTGTCCGCAAGGAAGTGGGTCCTGACTTCCCCATCACCGCAAAGATCAACTCCACCGAACACGTGGAATGCGGCATCGAAGTAGAGGATTGGAAGATCCTGCTGCCCATGCTGGAAGAGGCTGGCATCAATGCCGTCAACGTCTCCGGCGGCCTGGCTGAGACCACCCACTACATGACCGCTCCCATGAGCATCGACCGCGCCTTCAACGTGGAACGGGCCAAGCAGATCAAGTCCTATGCCAACATCCCCGTGGGCGTCGTCGGCCGTATCCCCGACATCCGTCTGGCAGAAGAGATCCTGGAAAGCGGCGCTGTGGACTTCATCACCATGGGGCGTGCCAACATCGCGGACCCCGAAATGGTCAACAAGGCCAAGGAAGGCCGCGTGGACGATATCTGTCCCTGCATCAACTGCAACCAGGGCTGCATCGGCCGTGTGGACCAGTGGCTGGACGTCTGCTGCCTGGCCAACCCCTTGGCAGGTCGAGAAGGCGATCCCCGCCTGAAGATCACCCCCGCTCCCGTCAAGAAGAACGTCGTCGTCGTGGGCGGTGGCCCTGCTGGCCTGAGCGCTGCTGCAACCGCTGCCAAGCGTGGTCATAAGGTCACCCTGTTCGAAAGCTGCGACATCCTGGGCGGTCAGCTGTACCTGGCAAGCCTGCCTCCCAAGAAGGAAGAGATCACCCGCCTGCTGAAGTACCTGGAACACAACGCACGGAAGAGCGGTGTCGAGATCGTCCTGAACCACAAGGCAACTGCCGCTGACATCGAATCCATGAAGCCCGATGAAGTCATCATCGCCACCGGCGGCACCCCCATCACCCTGAAGATCCACGGTGCAGAACGCTGCGTCCTGGCAGGCGACGTCCTGACCGGCAAGGCACAGGTCCCCGGCTCCTGCGTCGTCATCGGCGGCGGCTCCGTGGGCTGCGAGACTGCTGACTACATGACCGAACACGGTTCTCAGGTCGTCATCATCGAAATGCTCAGCGAAATGTGCCGTGACCTGGAAAAGAGACAGCGCAAGCTGCTGATGCAGAAGCTCATCCACGCTGGCACCGAGACCATCTGCTGTGCCAAGGTCCGTGAAGTGGGCGAGGACTATGTAGAATACGAGAGCCTGGGCATGGTCCGCCGTGTCATGGGCGTAGAGCACGTGGTCATGGCCGCTGGCTACAAGGGCAGCGTCCCCGCGGACGTGCAGGAAGCCTGCGACAAGCAGAACATCCCCGTCCACATCGTCGGCGACTGCACCATGAACTCCCACAACGCACTGGTCGGTATCCGTGAAGGCTACGACTGCGCCGTGGTGCTCTAAGGAGAGAAACGAAAGGAACGTAACACTATGTTTGATGTAGCAGGAAAAGTCGTTGTCGTCACCGGCGGCAACAAGGGCATTGGCGAAGGCATCGCCAAGGGCTTTGCCAAGGTGGGCTGTAAGGTCTCCATCTGGGGTCGGAAGGAAGCGGACAACCAGCGGGTGCGGGACGAAATTCTCGCAGCCGGCGGCGAGTGTGTGGCCTTCCAGTGCGACGTGACCCAGGAGGATCAGATCAATGCCGCCGTCCAGGGCACCCTGGACGCCTTCAATGGCCGCATTGACATCCTGGTCAACAACGCCGGCGGCACCACCGGTGGCCGTCTCATCTGGAACATGTCCCCCGACCAGTGGAAGAAGACCCTGGACGTGGACATGACCGGCCCCTTCCTCTGCGCCAGAGCCGTCGCCCCCATCATGCGCGACCAGCGCTATGGCCGTATTGTCAACATCGGCTCCATCGTGGGCAAGCGCATCACCCACCTGTCCGGTATGCAGTACTCCGCCGCCAAGGCCGGTGTCCTGGGCTTCAACCGCCACCTGGCCATCGAGCTGGCGCCCTACGGCATCACCGTCAATTGCGTCTGCCCCGGCAACGTAGAGACCCCTGCAACCTCCAAGATTTGGTCGGAACAGGAGCGCAAGGACCGTTATAAGCTGGTCCCCGTAGGTCGTCTGGCTCTGCCGGAGGACATCTTCAACGCCTGCCTGTTCTTTGCCTCCGATGAGGCTTCCATCATCAACGCCCAGGCACTGGACGTGGACGGCGGTTCCCTCATCAGCTGGTATGACGGCCCCACCTATCACAAACTGATGGGTGAACCCCTGCCCGAGGACGTGCTGCACATGCACGACATCCCCGACGCCAAGGACGGCCTGGTGTACGAGGAGACCGTCACCAACAGCGACGGCAACCTGTAAGAGAAACGGGTGAGGGGCGGACGCCTCTCACCCTAGGAATGGAAAAAACAAGGAGAGCGAAATATGTTTGATGTAACAGGAAAAGTGGTCATCGTCACCGGCGGCAACAAGGGCATCGGCGAGGGCGTGGCACGGAAATTCGCCCAGGCCGGCGCCAAAGTGGCCATCTTCGGCCGCAACCCGGCGGATAACCAGAAGGTCTGCGAGGACATCGTGGCACAGGGCGGCCAGTGCGTGGCCTTCCAGTGCGACGTCAGCGACGAGGAACAGGTCAACGCCGCTGTCCAGGGCACCCTGGACGCCTACAACGGCAGAGTGGATGTGCTGGTCAACGCCGCTGGCATCATGATCCACGGCGACCCCAAGAACGTCCCGCCGGAGACGGTCAGCGGGTTCCGGAAGGTCATCGAGGTCAACCTGATCGGCGCGTACATCTGCGCCGCCGCCGTCTTCCCCATCATGCGCAAGCAGCACTTCGGCCGCATCATCCTGGTGGCCTCCAACGTCCACAAGCGCATCTCCGTCGGCCGCGTCCCCTCCTACACCGCCTCTAAGGCAGGCGAAGTGGGTCTGGTGCGCCACCTGGCCATGGAGGGCGGCACCTGGGGCATCACCGTCAACGCCCTCTGCCCCGGCGGCACCAAGACGCCCATGCTGGAGGCCATGAGCACCCCCGAACAGCTGGATGCTCGTCGTCGTCTCATCCCCACCGGCCGTCTGGCTCTGCCGGAAGACCACGCCAACCTGGCCATCTTCCTGGCTTCCAAGGAGGCCGAGCACATCACCGGTCAGGCCATCGACGTGGACGGCGGTCAGATCCTGCCGTGGATGGAACGGGACGTCTACTTCAAAGGCGTGGAAGAGATTTGACCGTGCCCCGGCACAACAGAAAGAGAGGAGAACACAATGGAGAAACAAGCTGCGAAAAAGGGCGGCGTCTTTAAAGGCTGGTACATCATCATAGCCACCATGGTCATGGCCATGTGCGGCGGCGCCTGCACCAACGGCACCTATTACAACGTCAACATCATGGTCAACGAAGGGCTCATCGACTCCACCGTACCCGGTATGTGCTCCAGCATCGTCAGCCTCTGCTCGGTGCTCTTCGCCACCGTCATGGGCATCTTCATGAAGAAGAAGGGCCTCAAGATCACCGCCCTGTTTGCCTTCCTGGTGGGCGCGATCGCCTTCCTGGCTATGATCTTCCTGCCCCCCATGAGCGTCATCGTCATGCTGTCCTACTTCGGCTTCGGTTTCTGCATGTCCACCGTCACCAAGCTGGTCTCCCCCAACATCGTCAACACCTGGTTCGAGCACAACCGTGCCCTGCCCATGGCACTGGTCATCGCCGGTCCCGCTGCCGTCACCATCTTCTCCGGTATCCAGGGCTCCCTGGTCACCAAGTATGGCTGGCGCGCTGGCTGGATCTGGGGTCTGCTGTTCGTCGCAGTGGGCTTCGTCCTGGCCTTCTTCTGTGCCCGTGACGACATCCACCAGATCGGTGAGGTCCGTGACGGCAGAGCATGGAGAGAAAAGCACGGCATCTCCCTGGACGACAGCGGCGTGGTCGCTGGCGAGGAGAAGAAGGAGAGCGTAGGCGCCGCTGGCCTGCTGAAGAACATCAAGTTCTGGCTCTTCGGCGTCAGCTGCCTCATCCGCATGGGCTCCTTCGCAGGCTGCCAGGTGTACATCACCCTCATCATCCTGTCCCGAGGCTTCAGCAAGGTGGAAGCCGCCGCTGCCATCGCCAGCATCACCCTGGCCAGCACCGTCGGCCGTCTGGCCACCCCCCTGGTGTCCAAGGTCTTCCGCCTGTCCAACACCGGCTGCAACATCCTGGCGCACCTGATCATGGCAGGCGGCTGCATCGGCATCTTCTTCTGCTCCAGCCTGCTGAGCTTCACCATCACCACCCTGCTCATCGGCTTTGCCTACGGCCTGGGCTTCGTCAGCCAGACCCTGGCCCTGGCCGACCTGTTCCCCAGCTATGACTTTAGCTCCATCCTGGGTGTCTTCACCACCATCGTCAACTGCAGCTTCATCTTCCCGACCCTGGTCGGTGTGGTGGGCAAGGCGCTGGGTCAGGATTACACCCCCATCTACGTCGTCCTCGGCGTCATCAACATTGCCCTTGCCGTCCTGGTGTTCACCATGCGCCCCAAGCAGTCCAAGGAACAGACTGCGTAAGACGGTAAGCCCTTCCTTCTTTCCCTGCGTGTGACCCTTACTCCACACAAAAAGCGCCGGGGCAGGAGTTCACCTCCTGCCCCGGCGTGGGAAAGGAGAGGGGAGAGGCGAGTGAGAAGAAATGAAGAAACCCTCCACCGACCACCCCACCATCTTCTACGGCTGGTTCGCCATCCTGGGCGGCATGATCGCCTCCCTGGCACACGGCGCCACCATCAGCGTGGGCAACTACACCATGGCCGCCATGGTCACCAGTGCCGGGCTGTCTCCCACCATCTCCGGCTACTGCGGCAGCATCCTGAACCTCTGTTCGGTGCTCTTCACCGCACCCCTCTGCACCCTCATCACCAGAAAAGGCCACCGGTTCGCCCTCCTCTTGGGCGAGGGCTGTGCGCTCATCGCATTTGCCCTCTTGACAAGGTGGGGCGCCAATGATATCGTCCTCTTGCTATGTTATCTCCCCGTGGGCTTCGGCCTGGTCACCGGCTGCAAGGTGGGCAGTCCCCACCTGGTCAGCGCCTGGTTCCAGGAGCGCAACAGCCTCCCCATGACCCTCACCATCGGCATCGCCTCCCTCAGCGCCATCTTCTCCGGCTTCAACGCGGAGAACATCGCTCGCTATGGCTGGCAGGCAGGGTGGGTGTTCCTGGGAGCCCTGTGTGTCATCGCCGCCCTGGCGGAGTGGCTGCTGGTGCGGGACGACCCGGCGGCAGTGGGGGAGGTGGTGGACGGGAAGCGTTGGCGCGCCCAGCACGGGTACCCGCTGACCCCAGCGAGCAGGCTGGACGGGACAGCGGCAGACGCCCAGAGCAGTCACAGCACCCGCACCCTCCTGCGGGACTGGAAGTTCCTGCTCTTCAACACCGGAGCCTTCTTCCGGATGGGCACTTACTCCGGCTGCGTCACCTACGTCTCCCTCATCATCATGTCCAAAGGATACCAGCAGACCCAATCCGTGGCCGCCGTCACCCTCCTGACCCTGGCCAGTATGTGCGGCTGCTTCTCCGTCCCCCTGTGGGAGCGGTGCAAGGTGTCCGAGTTCCAACAGAATATCCTTTCCAATGGGATGATGGCCGTGGGCTGTTTCCTGGTGTTCGTCGGGACAGACCTGAGACTGCTCGACTTAGCAGTGGTTTTCGTTGGCTTTGGCTATGGCTTAGGGCACGTCTCCCAGACCTTGGTATTGACAGAGCTGTTCCCCTCCTACGACTTTACGGCGTCCTTTCGGGTTCATACGTCTATCGTCAACCTCAGCTTTGTCTTTCCCATGCTCTTCGGCCTCATCGGCACGGCCTTCGGCAGCTATCAAACGCTGATCCTCCTACTTTCAGTGTTGAACCTCCTATTTGCATTTGCCTACCTGTTCTGCCGTCCCGCGCCCGAGGCACAAAAGAGCGCATCTCATCCCAGCGACCCCCCTGAAACTGAAGAATAGAGAAAGAAACTAGGAGGATTCCTATGGACAACAGCACAATCGCATTGATCATCGCGGCGATCACCATGGTGCTCTACGCCACCAACGTCATCTCCGTCTCCGTCACATCCCTGCTCTCCGCCCTCGCTATGGCCTTCTTTGGCATCATATCCGTGGCGGACGCCTTCTCCGGCTTCACCTCCACCGCCGTCCTGCTGATCATCGGCATGGCCATCGTCAGCGACGCCTTCTTTCACTGCGGTGTGGGGCGGAAGATCGGCGGGCTGCTCTATCGGGAGAACACCAGCGAGCGACGGTTCGTTGTCATCATCTTCCTCCTAGCCACCCTCCTCTCCGGCCTCTTCGTCGGCTCGGTCATCGTCGCAACCTTCTCTCCCATCGTGGACAGCATCGCCATGAAGTCCAACGGACGCATCCGGAGAAAGATGGTCTATCTTCCCTTAGGCATCGGCGCCGTCATCGGCGGCAACCTCACCGTCATCGGCTCCACCTCCGTCCTCAACGCGTCCGGCATCCTGGCCGAGTCCAGCTTTGGCCGTGGCTTCCAGTTCTTCGAGACCGCTCCCGTCATCCTGCCTGCCCTCATCCTGTCCGCCATCGTCTTCCTGACCTTTGGCTACAACTGGCAGGAACGGTGCCTGGATTTCGAAGAGACCCTGCCCGCCTCGGTGGAAGAGGACGGCGTGTCCGAGAAGATCACCCCCAAGATGGTCATCGTCACCGTCGTCCTCCTGGGCTGCATCGTCTGCTTCGTCGCCGGCATCGGCGACATGGGCGGCGTGGCCATGCTGGGTGCCCTCATCGTCATCCTCACCGGCTGCGTGGACGAGAAAGCGGTCTACCAGCGCATCGACTGGCAGGTCGTCCTCTCCGTGGTGGGTGCCCTGGGCTTTGCCAAGGGCATGGATGTCAGCGGTGCCGGCGCCAAGCTGGCCAACGTGCTGGTGGACGTCTGTACCCCCATCTTGAAGGGTCCCTTTGGGATATGCTGTTTGATCCTGGTCATCGCCACCGTCCTCTCCAACTTCATGAGCAACAATGCCGCCGTGGTCATCTGCGCCCCCATCGGCATCTTCATCGCTCAGACCTTCGGTGTCTCCCCGCTGCCCTTTGTCATGGCGGCAGGCATCGGCGCGAACCTATCCGTCGCCACACCCATCGCCACCTCGACCATCACGATGACCCTGGTGGCGGGCTACCGGTTCAAAGATTACCTCAAGATCGGCGGCGTCTACAATCTCCTCTGTATTGTCGTCACCATGCTCAGCCTCCGCGTCCTCTACTTCTGAGGGTGCGCCAGGCGGAGACAAACACAAACAAATGCTTTTAAAACATAACTCCTACTAGATTTACTGCATTATCATCACAAATATCCTGAAATCCTACGAAAAATACAGATAAAACACGCGAATACGAAACATTACGATCCAACAACTTTCATAACACTCCTACTATAAATACTCCTACGTGGAAATACAAGGCGAAGGCTCCGGTGGAGTCGTTCGACCTTGTATTTCTGCATTTGGGCGAGAAAAAAGACGTGTCCCAAACGGGGACACGTCCGAAATAGGCGTATCATAGAAATGCTCAGAACATCCGGGTGATGCCGGAGATATTGCGCAGCTCACTGCGCACGCAGTCTAAAAACGGTTCGATGGCTTCGTTGTGGTGATTCTGCCGCAGCGCCAGATAGATCATCCGGTGGGGAGGGGGGTCGGTCAGGTAGTGCAGTTCCACGTCGAAGTTGCGCTCCAGGTGCCGGGCGATGGTGTAGGGCACCAGCGCCCACTTGCCGTCGTCGAAGGTGTCCCGGTTCAGGAAGGACAGGGTGTGGCTGCTCAACGTGGGCGTCTCCCCGCTGGGGAACCAACGCTTGTTCCACTCCAACGAGTCGCTGCCCAGCAGGTACAGCTGCTGATTGGCAGGGAGCTGATGGGGGTGGATGGTCAGGGGGAAGCGGTAGATGTTCTTGCCGCAGCTGATGACCCAGGGGTCGGAGAAGAGGGGAGAGAGGGCGATGCCCGGGGTGGGGAGGAAGTCCCGGATGATGGCCAGGTCAATGGTGCCGTTGGTGAGATGGGACAGGGCGTCCTTGGAGTAGTAGTTGCAGATCTGGAGATGCACATCCGGGTGCTGCTCGATGAACCGCTGCATGAGGTGGGGGATGGTGTAGGACATGACGGAGTCCATCACCGACACGGTGAGCTTGTCCGCCTCCGTCCGGTGGCCGATCTCCAGCGCCTCCTGCCACAGGCCGTGGATCTTGGTGGCCAGGGTCAAAAACTCCTTGCCCTGGGGGGTCAGCTCGATGGTGCGCTGGCCTTTCTTGCGCAGGAAAAGCGGGTAGCCCAGCTCCGTCTCCAACCGGCGGATCTGCTGGCTGAGGGTGGACTGGGTGACGGACATGGACTTGGCCGCTTTGGAAAAGTTTGGCTTGGAAGCAGTGATGACGAACACTTCCAGCGCATATAGATCCATAAAAAACGCCCCTTTCTACATGCTTATTTCATTCCTTTTATTATAGCACGGAATGGGACAAATGACAATGAAAAGACTGTGAATCCCCATAAAAACTGGAACAATCCACAAAAAAGTGCGCATCCGACCCATAGGACGAGAAAGAGAAAGGTGGAAACAACGATGAAGGAACAGACCGACCCCTGCGCCAGAGAAGCGCGCATCTTTGCCACGTACCCCGTCCCCAAAGTCCTCCTGACCATGGCTCTGCCCACGGTCATCAGCCAGATCATCTACGTCATCTACAACATGGCGGACACCTGGTTCGTCGGCCTGACCGGTGACGCCAACACCGTCGCCGCCGTCTCCCTCTGCCTGCCGGTGTACAACCTGATGACCGGCCTGAGCAACCTCTTCGGCATCGGCGGTGCCAGTGCCATGGCCAGGGCGCTGGGGGAGCACGACCGGGACAAGACCCGCCACTGCTGTGCCGTGGCCATCTGGAGCGCCCTGGCCGGCGCGGTGGCCTACGCTGTCCTGCTGGCCCTCTTCCAGCGCCCCCTCCTGTCGGTCATCGGCGGTGACCCCAGCAACCTGGACTACGCCGTCTCCTACACCACCATCACCATGATCTTCGGCGCCATCCCCACCATCCTCTCCTCCGCCCTGGCCCACCTCATCCGTGCCACCGGCGCTTCCGGTCAGGCCAGCGTGGGGCTCATGCTGGGGGCCCTGTGCAACATGGGGTTGGACCCGCTGTTCATGTTCGTCCTCCTGCCGCCGGGACAGGAGCTGGTGGGTGCCGCTGTGGCCACCGCCATCGCCAACACCATCTCCCTGGTCTACTTCGTCCTCTGCCTCCGCCACGGCTGGCACCGGGGGGTGTACGCCGTCCATCCCAGGTGGCTGAAGGGGCAGGGGCGCACCGTGGGGGAGGTGTTCCGCTCCGGCCTGCCCAGCTTCCTCATGGTGGCGCTGAACTCGGTCTCCAACAGCTTCCTCAACGCCTCCATCGGCGCCTATGGCAGCTCCGCCGCCCTGAGCGGTCTAGGAATCGTACGGAAGATCGACGGCCTGGCCTACTCGGTCAACCAGGGCATCACCCAGGGCATGCTGCCCATCGTGGCCTACTGCTATACGGACGGGAGATGGCGTCGCATGCGGTCGGTCATCACCCTGGCCGCCGCCAGCACCATCCTGTTCTCGTTGACCTGTACCCTTGTCTCCCAGCTGTGGGCAGAACCCCTGGTGGCCTTCTTCCTCAACGAGCCCCACACCGTCGCCTACGGCGCCGCCATCCTCCGCATCCTCTCCCTGGCCCTGCCCATCTACTCCGGCACCTTCGTCATCATCGCCGCCTTCCAAGCGGTGGGACGCACCCGGGAACCCTTCGGCCTCTGCCTCCTCCGGCGTGGGTCGGTGGACGTGCTCTTGCAGTTCGCCATCCGCGCCCTGGGCGGCGGCATCGAAGTGGTCTGGGCGACCCCCATCACGGAGAGCTTCGGGCTGATCTTGGGGCTGGTGCTGCTGCGCCGGTTCTGGGGGACGTTGAAGGCGCAAGAAAAAGGACCGATCATCCACCCGCTCTCCTGAACCAGGAGCACATGGGGGCGGCGAACGGTCCTCTGGGGATACGTTACCACAGATGGAGTTAGAAAACAAGGAAAAGCGCAGCGAACCTTTTGTCGCTGCGCTATTCTTTTTTGCGTGATTGGTGCTTGACGTATTTGGATCGAACAGATAGAATTGAAAAAAGTTCCATTGAAGGGAGGAGGTAAGATTATGGTGGTCTTGAAGAACATACAAAAAACAGGAAACAGCATTTCTGCGGACTACTATCCGGAGGGCGAGGACTTGAAAGGGTTCATGAAGGTCGGCGTGGAGGACGGGACGATTTTAGAACACCACAATGTCTCCTCCTTTTCTGCGTCCCACGTGCTGCGCGAGCTGAAGCGCCTGTCCAAATTGGAGCATCCGCCGAAGGAGAGAAGGGTACTGTGGTATTGAGAGCGCGCAAGGGAAGAGAGGATAGAAAAACACCACGACGTTCGTCGTGGTGTTTCTTTTGGTGACCCAGCGGAGATTCGAACTCCGGACACCCTGCTTAAAAGGCAGGTGCTCTGCCGACTGAGCTACTGGGTCATATGCAATTATATAAAAATCGGACGAACCCGCAAAACATCTGGCTGGGATGGCGGGATTCGAACCCACGGATAAAGGAGTCAAAGTCCTTTGCCTTACCCCTTGGCGACATCCCATTAAAAAAGCAGATTGGTAAAGATAACAGCCAGACAGAGCGGATACTCTCTCTGACCGTTCTTTGACCAAGAAGAAAAATGGGGTGGGTAGACGGATTCGAACCGTCGGCCTCCAGAGCCACAATCTGGCGCTCTAACCAACTGAGCTATACCCACCATAAAGAAAGGCACGACTGCTATAAACAGCAACGTAGGGAAGGGAAGCGGCAAACAAGGGCATGAAAAATGTCCTAGCTAAGCAGGATGGCACGCCTGGAGGGGCTCGAACCCCCGGCCTACTGCTTAGAAGGCAGTTGCTCTATCCAACTGAGCTACAGGCGCATATGGAGCGGGTGATGGGAATCGAACCCACGTAGCCAGCTTGGAAGGCTGGGATTCTACCATTGAACTACACCCGCACTCTCGCTTGCCAGCCCGTGTATTCTATCACAGAAAACACAGGCTTGTCAACCGTTTTTTCCATATTTCCGGGGAAATTTTTCAGCCAAGTTCCCTCCTGCGCCTGGATTTATTCCTCCTCTGGCAGTCGCTGGTCACAGAAGGCGCAGCAGCGCCCTTCTGGCGTCTCCTTTACCAGGGGGGGCAGATAGGGCTCGGTGAGGGTGATGCAGTTGGGGTTGCGGCAGAGCTGATGGGTGCCGATGGCCACTGGCTCCGGCCGGCGGTGGGGCTGGCAGGACAAATCCATCAACAGCGCCATGCGGGCGTACATCCCGCACCGAGCCTGCTCAAAGTACAGGGCGCGAGGGTCGTTGTCTACATCCAGGGCGATCTCGTCCACCCGGGGCAGGGGGTGGAGGATCATCATATCCGGCTTTGCCCGTGCCAGTTTTCGCTGGGTGAGCACATACACCCCCTTGTTCCGCTCATAGGCCAAGGGGTCAGAGAAGCGTTCCTGCTGGATGCGGGTCATATACAGCACGTCCAACCGAGGCAGCACCGGTTCCAGGCCGGTGACCTCTCGGAACCACAGCCCACGCTCCTGCATAAAGCTGCGCATATAGTCGGGGATGGCCAGCTCACGGGGGGAGATGAGGTAGAATTTCACATCATCGAATTTGGCCAGGGCTTTGATGAGGGAGTGGACGGTGCGCCCGTTCTTCAGGTCGCCGCACAGGCCGATGGACACACCGTCGATGGCGCCCCGATAGCGCTGGATGGTGGTCAGGTCGGCCAGGGTCTGGGTGGGGTGCATATGGCCGCCGTCCCCAGCGTTGATGACGGGCACTTCCGAGTACAGGGACGCCGCTTTGGCGGCGCCCTCCTTGGGGTTGCGCATAACGATGACGTCGGCGTAGGCGGAAACCATTTTAATGGTATCCTTCAACGTCTCCCCCTTGGCGGCGGAGGAGTTGTTGGGGTTGTCGAAGCCGAACACCGTGCCGCCCAGGCGCAGCATGGCGGCCTGGAAGGAAAATTTCGTTCGGGTGGAGGGTTCAAAGAACAGATTGGCCTGGATGCGTCCCTTGCACGCCTGGGCGAAGGACGCCGGGTCGTCCATGATCTGGGCGCAGCGCTGGTATAGATCTTCCCACTCCGCCCGGGACAGGTCACCGAAATCAATCAAATGCCGAAAACTCATCTGCAAAAGCCCCTTTCCATTCCACATTGATTTTCCCCATTTTATCATAGCTTTCCCCCTGGTACAACTGGGGATAAGACGGACTTTTCCGAGAAAGAGACGGGATTTCTGTATGGTTTTCGCCCAGCTGTCCAAACTGATGGGTGGTGATTAAGATGAAATTGATTTGGTATCTGCTCTGCTACAGCCTGTTGGGCTTCGTGGGGGAAGTCCTCTACGCCCGCCTGACCCATTCGGCCAAGCCAGACCGGAAATGCCGCCTGTTCCTCCCGCTGTGTCCCGTCTACGGCATCGGCGCTGTGGTCATCGCTCTGCTGCCTTTTCGGAGTCCCATCTCGGTCTTTCTGACCGCAGCAGCGGTGGCCACGGGGGTGGAATATCTGTGCAGCGTTTTTTATGAAAAAGCCTGGGGCGTCACCTTTTGGAACTATCACGACCTGCCCGGCAACGTAAACGGACGGGTCTGCCTGCCCTTCACCCTCCTGTGGGGTCTGCTCAGCGTGTTCCTCCTGCCGGTGGTGCATCCCATCGTCCAACGCTTGGTGTCCGCCCTGCCGGATATCCTATTGCTGCCTGTGGGATTGCTCCTGATCGTAGATTTTCTCCTGACCGGTTTGATTTTACGCAGCACCCATTCCACAGATGCCTTGCGTTGGTATCGGTGATTGCGTATAATGGGGGCAGAATTTTTGCACATAGGAGGAGTTTCACTATGCTCATCAAAGAATATGAAGGCCACAAGCCCAACCTGCACCCCACCGTCCGAGTGGCGGAGAACGCCACCATCGTGGGCAAGGCCACCTTGGCAGAGGACGTGAACGTGTGGTACAGTGCGGTCATCCGTGCCGATGGGGCTGAAATCGTCATCGGCGCCCGCACCAACATCCAGGACGCTGCGGTGCTCCACTGTGACAGCGGTTCGCCTGTCCATGTAGGCAAGAACGTGGTTATCGGCCACGGCGCCATTGTCCACTCCTGCACGGTGGGGGACAACAGCCTTATCGGTATGGGCGCCACCCTTCTCTCCGGCTGCAAGATCGGCAGCGGCTGCATCATCGGCGCCGGCGCTGTGGTGGCGGGGAACATGACCGTGCCGGACAACGCCCTGGTGGTGGGGCTGCCGGGGAAGGTGCTCAAGCCCACTACCGAGGAACAGCGGGCGTACACGATTGCGGACGCCAAGCACTATGTGGAGCTGGCAAAAAAACAGCTGGAAGCAGTGGGGGAGGAATAAAAGCCCTCGAACTGGTTCATATTAAAGGAGCCAAACCAAAGGAGGCGAAAGGGATATGGATCAGGTAAACCACAGCATCAAGTGCAACGTCACCACTTGTGACTACCACGCTGGTCGTCAGAACTACTGCACCCTGAACGGCATTCAGGTCGGTTGTTGTGACTGCACCGAGCCGCAGAACTGTGACTGCACCCAGTGTTCTTCCTTCTGCAAGAAGAAGTAAAAAAGTCAGCAAAATGCAAGCATTTTGCTGAGGTTGCAGCCGGGTGCATGCACTCGCTTTGCTCGCACACTTACCCGTCTGAGATGAGAAAAAAGTGACGTACACGCCGCCACTTTTTTCAGATCAGAATTTATTCCGGCATCCTGCCGGAACTCTGCGAGGCTAGGGGTGCGACACAGGCAAACGGAAAAGACGGAGGCTCCTTGCGGGTCTCCGTCTTTGGTTCGTGGGGGTGCGAACCATTTGGGTGTGTTTTTCACTTTTTGAAAAAGGATTGCGGGATAGATTGACAAATGTGCTGGTTTCTGGTATGTTGGGGTGAAAAACGGTGGGTTTGCCGTTGCACCTTACCTATGCAGGTATTATTGCTTTCAAACTTTCAATTGTTCCGGAATTTTATGACGTGGTTGCACCTTACCTATGCAGGTATTATTGCTTTCTGTTCACCAGGGAAAAATTGACTGGAAAAAAGGTTGCACCTTACCTACCCAGGTATCACCAAACAAAAAAGCGAAACTCAACACGAGTTTCGCTTTTTGCTTTCTATGCTTCTGTCACCAAAACTTTTTCTTCTTACACAGCCACAAGCTCAAGAGGAGGAACAGCACGCTCACCCCGATGACCGCTGGGTAGCCGTACTTCCAGCTCAGCTCAGGCATCCCCTGAAAATTCATCCCGTACCAGCCCACCAGCAGGGAGAGGGGGAGGAAGATGGTGGTGACGATGGTGAGGATCTGCATGATGTGGTTTTGGCGGATGCCGATCTCCGCTTGGAACATATTCTGGATCTGGGCGCAATACTCCCGCAGCAGCTGGGACTCCTCCCGCAGGCGGATGACTCGATCCTCGAACATCTGGAACAGCAGCGTCTCCTCCTGGGAGAAGAAGCCGTTGTCGTTCTTGCGCAGCTCACAGGCCACGTCGTCCAGCTGGGAGTAGTAGCGGAACCAAGCGGTGGATTCCTTCCGCAGGGAGGTCATGGGGGCGGTGAACTCCTTGAGCTGGTTGTTCAGCACTTGATCTTCCAGCGCCTGGGCACGATCCTCGATCTCCTCCAGGTGGTGCAGATCTCGGGCAACGAGTTGGTTGAAGAAGGCGTACACGAATCGTCCCACGCTGCCCATCAGCGGACGCTTCTCGCGGACGATGTGCCGGAGCAGACCGGGCACCGTGTCCCCGTCGTCCACCAGCACCACCCGGTTCTGGGCGATCAGGTAGCCGTAGGTGGTGCGCCCCTCATCCTTTTCCTGCCGAGGCAGCACCAGGGTGCCGGACAGGCAGTCCCACCGCACATCCGCCTTGCACACCTTGGCGTCTTGGGCGGAGGGAGTGTGGAGCAATACCGTCTCCAGACCGGGCAGGGTAGGGTGGTGATCCAGTTCCTCCGATGTCAGCAGCACCACCGCCGGAGTTTCCGGTTGGGGCGGGTGGTCGGTGTGGGTCAGGGTCTCTTGGATGGTGTACCAGTGCATAGCGGTTCCCTCCGTTTTCCGGTTTGTTTTCCCTATTGTACCACGCTGGGCGGAAAACGCAACCATTGGAAAACCGCAGCAGATTGAAAAGAGGGCAGGGACTGTGCTATAATAATCTCAATTACAATATTTACTTCTCAACAGAAAACAGAGCGAGGGACATATGAAACAGAGAAAGCATATCCTCATTGTGGTGTCTGTCCTGGTGGTGGCAGCGCTGGGTCTGGGGGGATGGTACCTGCTCAGCGACCGGCAGCCGCCGGAGCTGACCACTGTGGCGACCTATCAGGCAGAGTGCGGCAGGGCGGTCATGGTGGAAGAACTGGTGGCGCGCGTGGCGGATCACAGCAGCTATGAGGTGACCCTGTCCGGTGACGGAGCGATATCCCAGGACGGCAAATGCATCACCTTCCCCAAGACAGGCACCTTCCCAGTGACCGTAGAAGCGGTGGACGCCAAGGGTAACCGTGTCCAGCAAACGGTGACCGTGACGGCGGTGGACAAGACCCCGCCGGAGCTGACGGTAAAGACCATTAAGACCACCGTGGGCAAGAAGATCGACTACAAAAAAGCGGTCAAGGCGGTGGATGTGGTGGACGGCGACCTGACCGATGCCGTCCAGGTCAGTGATATCTATGTCAATCACAAGCAGGTGGGCAGTTATACCGCCATCTACACCGTCACCGACCAGGCGGGCAATCGGGCGGAAGCCCGTGGGTTGGTCATTGTCAACCCAGTGAAGGCGGATAAACTTCAGCTCAGCAGCAAGGAGCTGTACTTAAACGGCAACCAGTATGCCGCCCTGACCACCACCGTCACCCCCAAGACCTGGGCGGGCACAGTGGAGTGGACGTCCAGCGACCCCGATGTAGCCACCGTCTCTGATGGGCTGGTGACCTGGGTAGCACCGGGAACGTGTACCATCACGGCCAAGGCGGACAAGCAGAAAGCGACCTGCGCCGTCACCTGCGGCGCAGTTGCCCTGTCCTCCGTCCGGCTGGATCGCTCCAGTGTCACATTAGAGGTGGGCACCATGACCATCCTACAGGCGGAGACTTCCCCCACCAACTGGAGCGGAGAAGTGACTTGGAAGAGCTCTAAGCCCAAGGTGGCCAAGGTGAAAAACGGAGTGGTCACTGCCCTGAAGCCGGGCAAGTGCAAGATCACTGCCCAGGCGGGGGATGGGAAGGCGGTCTGCACCGTCATCTGCAAGGAAAAGAGCCTGGCAACAGAGTGGAAGGAGTGGTGGCAGGATGTCACAGAGGGAGGAAGCCATAACAGCAAGCATTGACCTGGCAGCCATCCGGCTGCCCCAGCCGGTGGAGGAGATCTTGAGACAACTGAACCGGTCGGGGTATGAGGCCTATGTGGTAGGCGGCTGCGTTCGGGACGCTCTGCTGGGGCAGGAGCCTCACGACTGGGACATTTGCACCTCAGCCCTGCCGGAGCAGGTCATCGCCTGCTTTCCGGCGCACAACGTGTACAAGACCGGTATCCAGCATGGTACGGTGCTGCTGCGCTGGGAAGGGGAAGGGTACGAGATTACCACCTTCCGGACGGAGGGCGGCTACAGCGACCACCGACACCCAGATCAAGTCCAGTTCGTAGGCCATATCCGAGAAGATCTGGCACGCCGAGACTTTACCATCAACGCCATGGCCTACCATCCGGATACCGGCGTGGTGGACTGGTTCGGCGGCCAGGAGGATTTAATGAGCGGCCTCATCCGCTGTGTGGGCGTGCCGGAGGAGCGGTTTCAGGAGGACGGCCTGCGCATTTTGCGGGCGCTGCGCTTTGGGGCGCGGTACGGGTTCTCCATCGAGGCGGAGACCGCTCAGGCCATGCATCGGTGCAAACAGCAGCTCCACTACATCGCCCAGGAGCGCATCTTCTCCGAGCTCAAGGGCATCCTTGTCGGTGACGGTGCGGCAGAGATGCTTCGGGCACATCGGGACATCTTGACGGTCTTTTTGCCAGAGATCGCCCCCATGTTCGACATGGAGCAGCGGAACCCCCACCACTGCTATGACGTCTGGGAGCACACCCTTCACGCTATGGCCAACATCGCTCCCGACCCCACCCTGCGCCTGGCCATGCTCTTTCACGACATCGGCAAGCCCTATACCTTCGCCCTGGACGAGGCGGGCGTTGGCCACTGTATCGGCCACAGCGGCGTGGGCGCCCAAATGGCCCGGGATATCCTGACGCGCCTTCGGTGCGACCGAGAGACGATGGATGCGGTGGTGACCCTGGTGGAGTGGCACGACCGAGCCAGGCGGTTCTACCGTCCCTTCACCCTGCGCCTGTTGGCACAGCTGGGAGAGGAACGGGTGCGGCAGCTGCTGCAGGTGGTGGAGGCGGACGTCAAGGCGCAAGCGCCGGAGACGGTGCCGGCCAAGATGGGGTTGCTGCTGGTAGGCTATGCCCGTGTGGATGCCCTTCGGGCGGCAGATGCCTGCTTCCAGAAAAGCGACCTGGCCATTGGCGGTCGGGAGCTGATCGCCCTGGGCATGAAGCCCGGAGCGCCCATGGGAGTGTTGTTGGAACAACTGTTCCAGCAGGTGCTGGACGGGCGTTTGGAAAATCAGAAGGACGCTCTGCTGGCGGAAGCGGCAGAGTGGATTACGCAAAACAGCTGACCGAACCGGTCAGCTGTTTTGCGCCTTTATTTGAGCCAGTTGAGCTGATACAAATCATTCCGCCGAGCGGGGAACAGGGGGAGCTGATCACGGGTGTCCTGGACTTTTTGCAAGTCCATCTGCACCAAGAGCATCTCCGGAGCATAGTCTGCCTCAGCCAGGATCTCCCCCCAGGGGGAGCAGGCCAGGGAGTGGCCGTAGGCGATGTAGCCCTTCTCGTTCCGTGCCGGACAGACACCGGCGGTAAACAGTTGGGCGTCCATAGCACGGCTGCGCAGGAGCAGCTCCCAGTGGGCGGCGCCTGTGACGTTGTTGAAGGCGGCGGGGATGATGACCGCCTGAGCCCCTGCCTTGGACATCAGCAAAAACAGTTCGGGGAACCGGATGTCGAAGCAGACGCAGACACCGATCTTACCGAATTCCGTGTCAAAGAGGGTCAGTTCACTGCCTGGTGTCAGCGTGTCCGACTCCCGAAAATGGGGGCCGTTGGCGATGGCTGCATCAAAGAGATGGATCTTGCGATGGCGTGCCGCCTGTCTGCCCTCTCGGTCAAAGACAAAGCAGGTGTTATAGAGCTTCTCCCCGTCCAACTCGGGGAAGGTACCGCCTACCACCCAGATGTGGTTGGCACGGGCGGCGTCAGAAAGGGCTTGCCAGACCGCACCGCCGGCGGGCTCGGCATAGGGACGGAAATACTTATGTTGATAGGGACAGCAGAACATCTCCGGCAGCACCGCCAGGTCTGCCCCCTGTTGTGCGGCGGCGGCGATCTGTGCCACAGCGTCCGCCACGTTCTGGGTCTTATCCAGCACGGTGCGCATTTGGATCAGAGCAGTTTTCATGTGGAACCCGTCCTTTCTAAACGGCGATAGAAGTATGCCGCTCCATTATATCAGATTGCCTGCGGGGACGCAATTCCCTAGACCGTGCATAGGAAGGGCGGTTTTTGGTTGTATCGGAAAAAGAGTTGTGTTATACTGCAATATGTATGCGTATAAGCTTGATTGCGGATAAGGAGCGCAAAATAGATGAAAATTGTTGTATTGGCCGGTGGCCTCAGTGACGAACGGAACGTCTCCCTCTCTTCCGGCACGCTGATTACAGAAGCGCTGCGGAGAAAGGGACATCGTGTGGCATTGGTGGATTTATATATGGGCTTGGAAGGGTATGACGGAACCAGCGAAGCCCTCTTTGATGCCCCTGTGCCCGAAGAATGGAAAAAAGTGTCCCGACAGGCGCCGGACTTGCAAAAGATCAAGGCGGCACGTCAGTGGCAGAGCGAGAGCTACTTCGGCGTGGGCGTGCTGGAGCTGTGCCAGACGGCAGACATCGTCTTTCTGGCGCTCCACGGCAGCTGCGGCGAGGATGGCCGTGTCCAGGCCACCCTGGAAGCCTTCGGCATCCCCTTCACCGGAGCCAACTACCTCAGCAGCGCCATTGCCATGGATAAGGACTTGACCAAGCGTTTGGTGGCGCCCCTGGGCATCCACACCCCCCAGTGGCAGCGGGTCACCTACACCCAGGGGGACATTCCCGCCCTGGTGAACGACACTGCCCTCCCCGTGGTGGTCAAACCCCTCATGGGCGGTTCCTCCATCGGCGTCTCCATCGCTCGCACTCCGGCGGAGCTGACGGCGGCGCTGGAGCAGTGCCTGGACATGGGCAGCAGCACGGTGGTGCTGGAGCAGTATGTGTCCGGTCGGGAGATCCAGGTAGGGTACCTGGTAGATCGGGCGCTGCCCTCCATCGAGATCATCCCCAAGAGCGGGTTCTATGACTATGAGAACAAGTACCAGCCCGGCGCGGCAGAGGAGATCACCCCTGCCCCTATCCCGCCAGAGTGGGAAGCGCAGCTGGCGCAGGATACCAAGACCGTCTTTGACGCCCTGGGGCTGTCCGTCTACTCTCGGGCAGACTTCATTGTGGACGAGAGCGGCACTCCCTGGTTTTTGGAGATCAACACCCTCCCCGGCATGACCCCCACCAGCCTGGTGCCGCAAGAGGCGGCAGCGGCGGGCATCAGCTATGACGAGCTGTGCGAGACCATCGTGAATGTCTCCCTGAAGCTGCGGGGAAAGCAGTGACAGAACGTCCAGGACAGAGAGAAGGAAGGATGCAGCAACTATGGAAGCAATGACATTGCGTGAGATTTTGCAGGCCACCGGCGGAACCTTGCTGGGCACTATGGTGGACTTGGACACCCAGGTAGGCTCGGTGGATACCGACAGCCGTGCCATGACCGAGGGCGCCCTCTTTGTCCCCCTGGTGGGGGAGCGGTTCGATGGTCACGCCTACATTGGAAAGTCCCTGGAAAACGGCGCCGTGGGTACCCTCACCGACCACGAGCTGGCGGATTACCGGCCGGATAAGTTCTATGTCCTGGTGCCGGACACCCTGTTGGCGCTGGGGGACCTGGCGGCTTATTATCGCAGCAAGTTTGATGTCAAGATCATCGCCGTCACCGGCAGCGTGGGCAAGACCACTTCCAAGGATATGGCCGCCGCTGTGCTCAGCCAGAAGTTTCGGGTGCTCAAGACGGATGGCAACTTCAACAACAACATCGGCGTTCCCAAGACCCTTTTCCGGCTCAGCCACGAGCATCAGGTGGCGGTGGTGGAGATGGGGATGAACCATGTGGGCGAGATCGACTACCTCACCCGCATTGCCCGTCCGGATGCCGCCATCATCACCAACATCGGTGACGCCCACATTGAAAATCTGGGCAGCCGAGAGAACACTCTCATGGCTAAGGCGGAGGTGTTCCACGGCATGAAGGCCGCTGGTCTCGCCATCTTGAACGGCGACGATCCCCTCCTGCGCAGCCTGGACGGGAAGCTGCACCAGTCCATCCTCTGGTACGGCGAGAACGACGGCAATGACTACCAGTGCAAGAGCCTGGACGAGCGATTCAGTGACCACATGGTCATGGAGACCGTCACCCCCACCGGCACTTGGCAGCAGACCATCCCCGGCATCGGCCGCTACATGATTTACCCCACCCTGGCGGCAGCCGCCGTGGGACAGTGGCTGGGGATGACCCAGGAGGAGATCGCAGAGGGCGTTGGCCACTTCGTCAACTCCAAGATGCGCATGGACACCGTCCGCTGCGGCGACGGCGTCATCGTCCTCAACGACACCTACAACGCCAACCCCCAGTCTATGCGGGCAGCGCTGGAAGTGCTGTCCAAATTTGACGGCGACTACAAGGTGGCCGTCCTGGGGGATATGCTGGAGCTGGGCGACCTGGGGCCTGCCCTCCACGAGAGCGTGGGACAGTTTGTGGTCACCTGCGGCATCGACTGTCTGGTGGCTGTGGGCACCCTGGCAGAGAATATCTACAACGCCGCCCAGGCAGGCGGCAAGGTGGAATGTTATTATCGCCCCACCAAAGAGGAAGCGAAAGCTGTGCTGGATCAGGTCATCCGCAAGAACACCATCGTTCTCTGTAAGGCCTCCCGTGGGATGGCCATGGAGGAGCTGGTGGAGTATATCAAGGAGATCCGTCCAGAGGGATAAAGAGAAAGGGAGCAGGCGGTCATGATCGAATTTTCCGTAACCAACCTAGTCAAAGCGTTTACCATCGGGGACAACATCCTGGACGGCCTGACCTTCCACATCAACCAAGGCGAGCGGGTGGGTCTGCTGGGTAAAAACGGCAGCGGCAAGAGCACCCTGTTCAAAATCCTCACCGGTGAGCTGGACTACGACGAGGGGGAAATCTCCATTGCCCCCGGCCACCGGATGGGGCTGATCTCTCAGATTCCCGTCTACCCGGAGGGCTGCACCGTGGAAGCGGTGTTGGAAACCGCCTTCCAGCGGGTGCGGCGGATCGAAAAAGAAATGAAGGAATTGGAGGAACAGATGGCCGCCGGAAACGCCAGCCGGACGGTGATGGAGCGGTATGACAAGCTCAGCACCGACTTCGAACTGGCCGGAGGCTATGATACAGCGGTGCAGGTCAATAAAATCTGCAACGGCTTGGGCATCCCCGATGCCATGCGCCAGCAGCCCTTCGCCTCTCTCTCCGGCGGCGAGCAGACCCGGGTGAACCTGGGTCGCCTCATTTTGGAGGACACCGACATCTTGCTGCTGGACGAGCCCACCAACCACTTGGATCTCCATGCGGTGGAGTGGCTGGAAGGCTATCTGAAAAGCTTTCCCGGCACCGTCCTGACCATCTCCCATGACCGGTACTTCCTGGATCAGGTGGTCACTCGGGTCATCGAGATCAACCGGGGCAAGGCGGAGTTCTATGCCGGCAACTACAGCTTCTACGCTGTGGAGAAGGAGAAGCGCTATCGGGAGCAGCTCAAGCAGTACGAGAAGGAGCAGGCTAAGATCGCCCAGCTCACCGCGGTGGCTACGGTCATGCACCAGCGGGGCACGGAGAAGATGCACAAGACTGCTTTCGCCATGGAAAAGCGCATCGAGCGCCTGCGCAGCACCGAGCGTCCCATGGCCAAGGAGCGGGCGCTGAAAATGCAGTTCTCCAGCTGGGAGTTCAACGGGGACGAGCTGTTCACCGTGGAGGATGTGAGCAAGTCCTTCGGCGGACGCACCCTCTTTGACCATGTGAGCCTGGAAGCCCACGGCGGCGAGCGCATCGCCCTGCTGGGGGACAACGGCACCGGCAAGACCACCTTCCTGAAAATCCTGCTGGGGGACGAGCTGCCCGACAAGGGTTGGGTGCATTACGGCCCCACCGTCCGCAAGGGCTGCCTGCCCCAGATCGTCCAGTTTGAGGATCCGGAGCGGACGCTGCTGGACACCATGCTGTGGGAGCAGGGTTGCTCCGCTCAGGAGGCACGAGATCGGCTGGGCGCCTTCCGGTTCCAGGGGGAGGACGTGTTCAAGCCCGTCAACACCCTGTCCGGCGGCGAGCGTTCTCGGCTGAAGCTGTGTATGCTCATGGACGAGCGCATCAACTTCCTGGTGCTGGACGAGCCCACCAACCACCTGGACATTGCGTCCCGAGAGTGGATCGAAGAAGCGGTGGAAAACTTTGATGGGGCGCTGCTCTTTGTGTCCCATGACCGATATTTCATCAACCGGTTCGCCAACCGTATCTGGATGTTGGAGGACGGGAAGATCACCGATTTCAAAGGGGACTACCAGCAGTGGCTGGCCAAGAAGGCACGGGAGGAAGAACTGAAGAACGTGCTGAAGCCCCAGAACAGTAAGAAACAGGAAAACAAAGAGAAGCGAGAGAAAAAGCAAAAAAAGCAGCCTGGCGGCACCAAAATGACCGAAAAGAAGCGCAACAGCGTGGAAAAGGAGATCTCCAAAGTGGAAAACCAGCTTCAGGAGCTGGCGGATTCCATGGAAGGGTGCGGTTCCGATTATCAGAAGCTGCAAGAGATCGCAGAGCAGCAGGCGGCGCTGGAAGCCCAGCTGGAAGGCTTGTACCAACAGTGGGAGGAGCTGTCCTTGCTGCTGGAGGAGGGGTAACCCATGAAAAAAGCAAAACGACCCAGATCCATCTTCTTTCGCATCGTCATCGCCTGCCTTGCCATCCTGCTGGCCGGGTTCTGCGTGCTGGAGGCCATCATCATCACCGGCGGCCGTTCCAGCAAGGATCAGAGCGGGGACGCCCTCATCGTCCTAGGTGCCCAGGTCTACCACAGCGGCCCCTCCCCGGTGCTGAAACAACGGCTCCAGGCGGCGCTGGACTACATTGACGCCCATCCGGACGAGGATTTTCCCATCATCGTCAGCGGCGCCCAGGGGCAGAACGAGCGGGAGACTGAGGCACAGGCCATGGAGACTTACCTGGTGTCCCACGGCGTGGACAAGGCTCGTATCCATCAGGAGGATGCGTCCTACAACACCTATCAGAACCTGGAGAACAGCGCCAAAATGCTGGAATCCCTGGGCTATGACCTGGCCGATACACGGGTCATGATCGTCTCTAACAACTTCCATCTGGCACGGGTGCGGATGCTGGCGGAGCGCTGTGGGCTGAAGGCAGGCACCGTGTCTGCGCCCATGCCAGAGTGGACGAGCACCCTGTTCTCCTACACCAGAGAGGCGCCGGCGCTGGTGAAATCCTTCCTGCTGGACAGAGGAGGAGCCGGTTAAAAAAGACCAGGAATCAGAACAACAAAGGAGCGCCGAGATGTTCGAAAAACTCCAACAAATGGAACAGAACTACAGCATCCTTCAAGAAAAGCTGAACCAGCCGGAGACGTATGACGACCCCAAGACGGCCACCCGTTTGAACCGAGAGCTGAAGGAGCTGGAAGAAGTGGTGAGCACCTACCGGACGTGGGACGCCTGCCGCCAGAACTGCGACGAGCTGGAAGGGCTGCTGCACAGCGATGACCCAGAGCTGCGGAGCCTGGCAGGGGAGGAGTTCTATGGGGAGAAAAAGCGGCGGGAGGCGCTGGAGCGTCAGCTGCAAACCCTGCTCATTCCCAAGGATCCAGACGATGGCAAGAGCGTCATCATCGAGGTGCGTGCCGGAGTAGGCGGCGAGGAGGCCGCCCTATTCGCCCACTCCCTGTGTCGGATGTACGGAATGTACGGCGTGAAACAGGGGTGGAAGCAGGAGCAGATCAGCGTCAGTGAGACGGAATTGGGCGGCGTGAAAGAGGCCGTGTTTGCCCTGGACGGGGCGGGAGCCTACGCCCGAATGAAATACGAGAGCGGCGTCCATCGGGTTCAGCGGGTGCCGGAGACGGAATCCGGCGGGCGCGTCCACACCAGCACCGTCACCGTGGCAGTGCTGCCTGAGGTGGATGACGTGGAGTTCGAGCTGAACCGAGACGATCTGCGCATCGACACCTTCCGCTCCTCCGGTGCCGGCGGACAGCACATCAACAAGACCTCCTCCGCCATCCGCATCACCCATCTGCCCACCGGCATGGTGGTGGAGTGCCAGGATCAGCGGAGTCAGCTGCAAAATAAGGAAAAAGCCCTGCAAGTCCTCCGCTCTCGGCTGTATCAGCAGAAGGTGCAGGCGCAGCAGAGCGAAGTGGCCGCCCAGCGCCGCAGCCAGGTGGGCAGCGGGATGCGCAACGAGCGCATCCGCACCTACAACTTCCCGCAGGGTCGTGTCACCGACCATCGTATCGGTCTGACCCTGTATCGCCTGGATGATGTGATGAATGGGGATCTGGATGAGATCATCGACGCCCTGACGGCGGCGGAACAGGCGGAAAAGCTGCAAACTATGAGCGAAACCTAGAGAAAACTTGGTGAAACAAAGTGAAAACCAACGTATATCACATCCCCTGTGTTCAGGGACATGAAGCGGAGATCGAAGGGGCTGCCCAGGTCATCCGAGAGGGTGGCCTGGTGGCCATCCCCACCGAGACTGTCTACGGCTTAGGCGCAGATGCCTTGAATGAAAAAGCTGTGGCTGCTATTTATGAAGCAAAGGGGCGTCCCTCGGACAACCCCCTCATCATCCACGTCCCCGGCGCCCACTGGCTGGAACGCTACTGTGTGAATGTGCCCCAGGCGGCCTATGACCTGGCGGAACAGTTCTGGCCAGGCCCCCTGACCATGATCCTGCCCCGAAAGGACAACGTGCCCGATCGAACCACAGGCGGGCTGGATACGGTGGGGGTGCGCTGCCCCGACCATCCGGTGACCTTGGCCATCATCGAAGCCGCCGGCGTACCCATCGCCGCCCCCAGCGCCAACACTTCTGGCCGTCCCAGCTGCACCAATGCCCAGGACGTACTGGAGGACATGAACGGCAAGATCCCCGCCATCGTGGACGGCGGCCCCTGCGCAGTAGGGGTGGAGTCTACCATCTTGGATTTGACCGTCACCCCGCCTCAGCTGCTCCGTCCTGGCGGAATGCCTTTGGAAGCCCTGGAAGGGGTGGTGGGGGAGATCGCGGTAGACCACGCGGTGACCGGCCAGTTGAAGCCCGATGAAAAGCCCCGTGCCCCAGGGATGAAGTACCGCCACTATGCCCCTCACGCCAAAGTCACCGTCCTCACTGGTGACGGAGCAAAGACGGCGGCATATATTCGAGAGAAGATCACACCCGGCGCTGGTGTCATCTGCTTTGACGAGTATGCGGAGCTGTTTCCCGATTGCATTACCCACTGCCTGGGGCCGGAAGGGGACAAGGCGGAGCAGGCACGGCGGGTCTTTGACGCCCTGCGGGAGTTTGACCACACGGACGTGACGGAGATCTATGCCCAGTGCCCGGACGATACCGGGTTGGGTCTGGCCATCGGAAACCGGCTGAAAAAGGCGGCGGGGTTCCATGTGGTGAATTTGAAACGAGAGAGAGAGCATCCTATGAAGATCATTGGCATCACCGGCGGCACCGGCGCCGGAAAGACCAGCGCCCTGCATGTGCTGGCGGAAATGAATGTGGAAATTTTGGACTGCGACGTGATCTATCACCAGCTCATCCAAACCAGCCAAGCCCTGCGCACCGCCCTGACCGAACGGTTCGGAGACGTGTTCTGTGCGGACGGTTTGGATCGGCAGAAGCTGGGCAATCTGGTATTCCAGAACCCAGATGCCCTGGCTCAGCTCAACGCCATCACCATGGGCTTCGTGGAAGCGGAAGTCCACGCCCGAATGAAGCGGGCGGAGGCCGCCCATCGCATCGGCGTAGCCATCGACGCCATCGGTCTGCTGGAGTCCGATGTGCGCTACGAATGTGATGTGCTGGTGGCCATCACCGCTCCGGCGGAAGTGCGCTGCAAGCGCATTATGGCTCGGGAGGGCATTGGAGAAGAATATGCCTGGAATCGGGTGAAAGCCCAGAAGGATGAGGGCTATTTCAAAGAAAATTGTGACTATGTGCTGCCCAATGACAGTACCGAGGAAGTGTTCCGGATGCGAGCAGTCGCACTGTTTACCAAGGTGCTGAATCAGTGAGGGACATCAAAAAGGAGGAACCTTTGATGAGCGCAAAGAGAAGCGATGCCCTGCTGCACAAGCGGGAGAATGGCTATCGCAGCCTGTCTGCGGAGGAGAAGGCGGCGATGAACGCCTACTGTGAAGATTACAAGACTTTTTTGGACAAGAGCCGTACCGAACGGGAGGCCGTCCGTTATACCGTCCAGTTGGCGGAGGCCCGTGGCTACCGCCCCTATCACCGAGGGGAAGCCTTGAAACCAGGGGATAAGATCTATCGGGTCAACCGAGACAAGGCCATCATGCTGGCGGTCATGGGCTCCGAATCTTTGGACAAGGGCGTGAACATCGGCGCCGCCCACATTGACGCCCCACGACTGGACTTGAAGCCCAACCCCCTCATCGAGGACAGCGAGTTTGCCCTTTTAAAAACCCACTACTACGGCGGCATCCGCAAATACCATTGGGTCTCCATCCCCCTGTCCCTTCGGGGCGTGGTGGTGAAACGGGACGGTACCAAGGTGGACGTGGTCATTGGCGGCGAGCCTGGCGACCCCCTCCTGACCATCCCTGACCTGCTGCCCCACCTGGCGGATAAGCAGGCCAAGGAACCCCTGTGGCAGGCCATCAAGGGGGAAGATCTGAACATTTTGGTGGGCAGCGAGCCGTACCCCGACCCGGACGAGAAGGACGCGGTGAAACTGATGGTACTGGATATCCTGAACCAGAAGTACGGTATGGTGGAGGAGGACTTTTTGTCCGCCGAACTGTGTGCCGTGCCTGCCTATCCGGTGGCGGATGTGGGCTTGGATCGCTCCATGATCGGCTCCTACGGCCAGGACGATCGGGTGTGCAGCTTTGCCGCCTTGCAGGGGCTGTTTGACGCAGAGGAGACGTTGAAACGCACCGGCGTGTGTATGCTGGTGGACAAAGAGGAGATCGGCTCCGAGGGCGTCAGCGGGATGCAGTCTTGGGCGTTCGACACCTTCCTGTCCGACCTGTGCGACGCCACCGGCGCCAGCCTCAAGAGCTGCTATGAACACTCCTTCTGCCTGTCTGCCGATGTGACCGCCGCCTTCGACCCCAACTTCGCTGAGGTCTATGAAAAGCACAACGCCGCCCGCCTGAATCGCGGCGTGGGTCTGTGCAAGTACACCGGCGCACGAGGCAAGTCCGGCGCCAGTGACGCCTCTGCTGAGGTGGTGGGCTATGTGCGCAAGCTGTTCAACGACAACGGCATCCTGTGGCAGTTGTCCGAGATGGGCAAAGTGGACGTGGGCGGCGGCGGCACCGTGGCTCTGTATATGGCCAATCGGAACATCGACACCATCGACGCCGGCACGCCGGTGCTGGCCATGCACTCGCCCTTCGAGGTGACCGGAAAGTTGGATTGTTATATGACTTACCGGAGTATGAAGGCCGTGTTCGAGGCGTAAAACCTATCAAAGGTCAAGCGCCCCAGGACAATTTAAGCTTTTTTTCACTTCCTTTTCTTCACGATAAGTGAGATTCCAAATCTATGATTTGGCTCAATCGAACTTACACAGAGTGAGAGAAGGAAGTGGGGACCAGGGGCAAAGCCCCTGGTCGCAGACCACAGTCTGCGCCGCAGCGTTAAGAAAACCCGCCAGTCAACAGGCGGGGGGACGGTTCGGGTAGGAGTACAAGGAAGCGCAATTTCTCAACCCTACCCTGGGGGTTCCCCCGAAATAAGCAGCGCATCATAAAAGAGGAGAATTATGTGACACGTTCTAATCTGTCGCGTAATTCTTCTTTTTCCATACACAGCTATCACGGAAAACGTGCCATGCGTCGCTTTTCTTCACACTGCGCCTTTACTTTTCCCCCAATTCAGGGTACAATAAAACGATGTGTATATCTCATACACCCCTATTTTCCCAACCCCAAGGCGGTGAACTTGTTGAGCAGCAAAATTAAATCCGTAGATCCCGGCAGCCCTGGCCAACTGGCCGGTATCTTGCCCGGTGACACCCTGGTGTCCATCAACGGCAAGGATGTGGTGGACGTGCTGGACTACAAATTTTACAGCTACGACCCCCGCCTCAAGGTGGAGTTGGCGGACGCCAACGGCAACCGCCGCACCCTCCACATCCGCAAGGGGGAGGGGCAGGACTTGGGGCTGGAATTTGAGACTTACCTGATGGATCACGCCCACCGGTGCGCCAACAACTGCGTCTTCTGCTTTGTGGATCAAATGCCCAAAGGGCTGCGGGATACCCTCTATTTCAAGGACGATGATGACCGCCTGTCCTTTCTGCTGGGCAACTATGTGACCCTCACCAACCTGTCCCCACGGGAGATCCAGCGCATCATCGACCTGCGCATCTCGCCCATCAACGTCTCTGTTCACACCACCGACCCGGAGCTGCGGGTGGAGCTGATGGGCAACCGGAACGCCGGAAAATCCATCGACATCATGCGCCGCCTGGCGGAGGCGGGCATCCACATGAACTGCCAAATTGTCGCCTGTCCCGGCCTCAACGATGGTCCTGCCCTGGCTCGCTCCATGCGGGATCTGACCGAGATGCGCAACGGCGTCACCAGCGTGGCCATCGTGCCGGTGGGGCTGACCAAATATCGAGACGGCCTGTACCCCCTGCGCAGCTATACGGCGGCGGAGGCTGGTGCGGTCATCGACCAGGTGGAAGCCTGGTCAGAGCATTGTCGGACGGAATACGGCGAGGGGATGTTCTGGTGTTCCGATGAGTTCTATCTCATCGCCGGACGCCCCATCCCGGAGGACGAATTCTACGAGGACTACTGCCAGCTGGAAAACGGCGTGGGGATGCTGCGTCTGCTCCAGGTGGAGTTCAAGGGGGCGCTGATGACCATGGACGAGGGGGTAGGGCCGGTAAAGCCCTTCGCCATTGCCACCGGTATGAGCGCTGGCCCTCTCATCACCCAGCTGGCGAAGCAGGCGTCCGATGCCTGTGGGGGCATCGAGCACTATGTGTACCCCATCCGCAACGACTTTTTCGGGCACAAGATCACCGTTTCTGGTTTAATCACCGGCAAAGACCTCATCGCCCAGCTTCGGGGCAAGCCCCTGGGACAGCGGCTGCTGCTGCCCAGCTCCATGCTGCGCTATCATCAGAATGTCTTTTTGGACGACGTGACGGTGGAGCAGGTGGAACAGGCGCTGGGCGTGTCGCTGACCTTTGTAGAGCAGGATGGGTTCGCCCTGCTGGACGCCATGTTGGGGGTGGACAGCACCCAAAGACCGGAAGGGGACTGGGCAGAGCCGGAAGAGACCGAATATTTCCAATACAACCCCTCCCGCCAGTAACGGACGGGAAGCAACGTGATAAAGTGAGGAAGTGAGACCATGGCAAAACCGATGGTAGCCATCGTAGGACGCCCCAACGTGGGCAAGTCCATGCTGTTCAATAAACTGGCAGGCAAGCGCCTGTCCATCGTGGAGGACACCCCTGGCGTCACCCGTGACCGGCTCTACGCCGACTGCGACTGGAACGGCCGGGAGTTCACCATCGTGGACACCGGCGGCATCGAGCCGCGGAACGACAACGAAATCTTGCAGTTCATGCGCGGCCAGGCGGAGATCGCCATTGACAACGCCGACGTCATCGTGCTGGTGTGCGACATCCGCACCGGTGTCACCGCCGCCGACCAGGACGTGGCCAATCTGCTCCTGCGCTCCAAGAAGCCAGTGGTGCTGGCGGTGAACAAGGCCGACCGCGTTGGCCCCACCGACCCGGACGTGTACGAGTTCTATAACCTGGGTCTGGGCGACCCCATCGCCATCTCTGCCATCCACGGCCTGGGGGTGGACGAGATGCTGGACGCCTGCTTCGAGTATTTCCCCGACGAGGTGGAGGAAGCGGAGCAGGAGGATGTCATCAAGGTGGCGGTCATCGGCAAGCCCAACGTGGGCAAGTCCTCCCTGGTCAACCGTATCCTGGGGGAGGAGCGGGTCATCGTCAGCAATGTGGCCGGCACCACCAGGGACGCAGTGGACAGCTACTTTGAAAATGAGTTCGGCAAATACGTCCTCATCGACACCGCTGGGATGCGCAAAAAATCCAAGGTAAACGACCGAGTGGAGCAGTTCTCCGTCCTCCGTGCCACCATGGCCATCGACCGTTGTGACGTGTGCCTGATCCTCATCGACGCCAACGAAGGGGTCACGGAGCAGGACACCAAGGTGGCGGGTCTTGCCCACGAGGCGGGTAAAGCCTGCATCATCGTGGTCAACAAGTGGGACACCATCGAAAAGGACGACAAGACCATGGATAAGATGCGGGCGGACGTGCGCAACGGACTGGCCTATATGACCTACGCCCCCATTCTCTTTATCTCCGCCCTCACCGGACAGCGGGTGAACAAGCTCTTTGCCATGATCAACCACGTCTGTGAGCAGAGTATGATGCGCATCCGCACCGGCACCCTCAACTCCGTTTTGGCGGACGCCACCACCCGTGTCCAGCCGCCTACCGATCGGGGGCGCCGTCTGAAAATTTATTACATGACTCAGGTGGGCATTCAGCCGCCTACTTTTGTGGTCTTTTGTAATGATGCGAAACTGTTCCACTTCTCCTACCAGCGGTACTTGGAGAACCAGATCCGCAACACCTTCGGCCTGGAAGGAACGCCTATTCGGCTCATCATCCGTGCCAAAGGGGAAAAGGGGGATCTGTGATGGATTGGCATTTGATCGCAGCGGTGCTGGTCACCATGGCGGCCTCTTATCTGCTGGGCTGCTGCAACACTTCCATTGTCATCTCCAAATACGTCTTGCGGGATGACGTCCGCAACCACGGCAGCGGCAACGCCGGCCTGACCAACTTTTATCGGGTCTTTGGCAAGCAGAAAATTTTGTTGGTCATCCTGGCCGATGTACTCAAGACGGTCATCGCCGTCCTGGCAGGCGCCGCTCTCTTTCGTTGGGCGGGGAACGACCCGATCATCGGCAAGCTGCTGGGCGGCCTGTTCTGTATGATAGGGCATATGTTCCCCTTCCAGTTCGAGTTCAAGGGCGGCAAGGGCGTCCTGGCTGGGGGCACCATGGCCTGTTTCATGGGCTGGAAGGTGGCAGTGGCCGTCTGGGGCATCTTCTTCCTCATGGTCATCCTCACCCGCTTCGTCTCCCTGGGCTCGGTAGGCGCTGGGGTGCTGTACCCCATTTCTGTGGGGCTGGTGTACCAGAACCTGTGGTATACCCTCTTGGCACTGGTGGCTGGTGGGCTGCTGGTGTGGCGGCATAAGGACAATATCAAACGGCTGCTCCGAGGGGAAGAAAGCAAGCTGAAGCTACATAAATGAGAAAGAATGGGTGATGCAAATGAAAGTGACAGTATTAGGCAGCGGTGCTTGGGGCACTGCCCTGGCCATCGTGCTGGTTGAAAACGGAAATGACGTCACCATGTGGTCTCATCGCAGGGAAGCTGTGGCAGAGATGCAGCAGCTGGGGGTGAACCCCAAACTGAAAGGCGTCCCCCTCCCCAAGGAGCTGCACCTGAGCAGCGACCTATCCTGTGTCAGCGACAGCGATGTGGTGGTCTTTGCCACCCCCTCCTTCGCCATGCGGGAGACCGCTAAGCGTGCCAGCAGTCTGGTGCGGTCGGGTACGATTTTGGTCAGTGTGGGCAAGGGCATCGAAAAAGGCTCTGACCTGCGCATGAGCCAGGTCATCCGCTCGGAGATCTCCGATGACTGTCCCCTGGTCGTCCTCTGTGGCCCCACCCACGCCGAGGAAGTGGGCAGAAAGATCCCCAGCGGCATTGTGGCCGCCTCCGAGAACCAACAGGCGGCGGAGCAGGTGCAGGATTTGTTCATGAACAAGCGCTTTCGGGTCTACACCTCCTCCGACGTGGTGGGTGTGGAGATTTGTGCCGCGCTAAAGAACGTCATCGCCCTCTGTGTGGGGATGTCCGATGGTATGGGTTTTGGGGACAACACCCGTGCCCTCATCATCACCCGTGGTCTGGCGGAGATCACCCGCCTGGGCACCGCCCTGGGCGGCAGACCGGAGACTTTCGCAGGTCTGGCCGGAGTAGGCGACCTCATCACCACCTGCACCTCCGTCCACTCTCGGAACCACCAGGCCGGTATCCTCATTGGCGGCGGCATGAAGCCGGCGGAGGCCATCGAGAAGGTGGGCGCTGTGGTGGAAGGCTACTACGCAGCCGCCACCGGTATGGAGTTGGGGGAACGGATGGGCATTGAAATGCCCATCACCCAGGCCATCTATAGCGTCATGTATGAAGACGCCTGTGTGTATAGTGTGTCCGAAGGCATGATGGGACGGGCAAAGACCCACGAGGCCAACGCCAACTGGTAAAAAAGCAAAACAGAACGAAACACCCTCTGTTGTATGCAACAGAGGGTGTTTTTTGCGTTTCCATTCGATTATTTTCGATGCCGGAAGCAGAAGGTCACGGCGAAGAACACGGCTAAACAGAGGGTGATGGAGGCACCGGTGGATGACCCCACATAGAAGGAGAGCATCAGTCCGGCGATGCCGGACACCACCGCGCCCAGCAGAGCCAGCCAGGTGTACTGGCGCATATTCTTGGCCACGTTCCGAGCGGCCGCACCGGGCAGCACCAGCAGGGAATTGATGACCAGCAGCCCCACCCAAGTCAGGGACAGAGTGACCACCACGGCGATAGCGCAGTTGAACAGGGCGTCCAGCAGGTTCACTTGCACTCCACGGCTCACTGCCAGTACCGGATAGGTGGCGGTCAAGGTCAGCCGGTTGATGCGTAGCACCCAAAAGACCATCACCAGCAGCAGGATGAGCGCTAGAATGGCGATCTTGGCTGGAGAGACGGACAGGATGTCACCGATCAAGAGACTGTTGAACTTGGTGAAGCTGTGGCCGTCCAGGGTGGAGATGAAAATGCCCAGAGCCACTGCGGTGGAGGAAAAGACGCCGATGACCGTGTCACTGGCCATACGGGTGCGGCTCTGCACCCAGGTAAAGAGCAGGGCAAAGACTACTGCCAGCGCCACCGCACACCAGGTGGCATCCACCAGACCACAGAGGGTGCCAATGGCTACGCCGGTAAAGGCGGAGTGCCCCAGAGCGTCGGAGAAGAAGGCCATGCGTTTTTCCACCACCATGGTGGACAGCAGTCCAAAAAGGGGGGAGATGACCAGAATGGCCAGCAGGGCGTTCTTCATGAAGTACATCTTGCCCGGCTCCGCCCACTGGAAGGGGAGCAGGTCGATGAGGGCGTACCAGAGCGTCACTGTGCGTCACCGCCTTTCTGTGTGGGATGGTAAAAGAGAGTCTGAAATTCCTGCGATGCCAGCACTTCCTCTGGCGTGCCCATTTGCAGCACCTTTTGTTTCAGCAAGATGACCTTGTCCATCTTGTGCAGGGTGTTGAAATCGTGGGTGGAGATGAGGATGGACAGGTCATACCGTGTGCGGATCTCGTCCAGCAGCGCCAGCAGCTGGCGCTCTCCGTCCATATCTACACCGGACAGTGGCTCATCCAAAATGAGGATGTTGGGCACCGGTTCCAGCGCCATGGCCAGCAGCACGCGCTGCAATTCCCCGCCGGACAGTGTCCCCACCTGCTTGTGCAGCAGCTCCAGCCCGTTCACCCGCTCCAGGCACTGAGCGACAAAATCCTTCAGCCCCTTGGGGATGGGCAGCACGATGGGCCAGTTGGAGGTGGACGCCACGAACAGATCCAGCACGCTCACCGGATCGCTCCGGTCAAAGCTGGGGCTTTGGGGCACATAGCCGATGCGGGGGTGCATCCGGTTGCCGGCGGCGGTCTGGAATTGGATGGAGCCGGTATAGGATACCTGCCCTAGGATGGAACGGAAAAGGGAACTTTTTCCGGCGCCGTTGGGGCCAATGAGGGCGATCAGCTCCCCGCAGTGCATATGGAAGCTCACATGGTCTAGGATGCGGTCTTCCCCCATGGTCACCGTCAGATCATCCACTTTTAAGCAGCAGGAGCCGTGACAGCCCAGGGTGTTCCCCTTGTGTTTGATTGGTTTCATGTGTACGCCTCCCGAATGGTGTCGATGTTATAGCGCAGCAGCGCCTCGTAAGCGGCCAGGCCGCCTCCTGCCTTATCCCCGCTCATCCCCATATCCAACGCAGCCACTGAGACGCCGCACTCCCGTGCCAGCGCTTGGGCGGCGGAGTCCGAGCCGTTTTTTTCCACAAAAACGGCGGGGATGTGGTGGGCCTGAATGAGTTGGGTCAATTCGTTAATTTCACGGGCGGACGCCTCCGACCCTTCTTCTTCCTCCACCGATGCCAAGATGGTCAGCCCGAAGGCATCGGCAAAGTAGGCAAAGCCGTCGTGGAAGGGGATCAGCTCCTTGCAGGGCAGGTCGGCCACTTCAGCCCGCAGCTCCTTCTGCAACGCCGTCAGCTGTTCCGCCACCTGGTCGGCGTTGGCCTGGTATTCGTCCATGTGCGCCGGATCCTGGGTGGTCAGCCCGATGGCGATGTTCTGGGCCATCTGACCCGCCAGGGTGGGGCTGAGCCAGTAATGGGGGTCGTATTCTTCGTGGTCACCCTCGTGGTTGTGGTCACCGTGGTCGTGCCCTTCTTCGGAAGGACGCAGCGCCATATCCTGGGATGCATCCCAGTAGTCTCGACTGGCCAGCACGTCATCCAAAAAAGATTCCAGGCCGGCACCGTTGATGATCAGCAGGTCGGCGGACTCGATCACCTTCATATCCGCCATGGTCAGGGTGTAGTTGTGGAGACAGGAGATCTGCTGGTTTACCACCAGATCCACCGTCACATCGGGCACGTCCTGGGTCACCGCCTGGGTCATGAGATAGACCGGATAGGTGGTGCAGGCCACGACTAGGCCGCGCTTGGCGGCTGTCTCTTGTCTGCCGCAGGCGGTGAGGGTGGTCAGCGCCAGGGCAAAGCTCAATAGTAAGGCAAAAAATCGTTTCAACTTGTCATTCCTCGTTTTCTGGTTCCAATTCGTCCGATTCCCCGTCCGAACGTCCGTATAGCTCTGACTGGGCTGCCACCGAGCCCAGCAGGATGGCGTCCGAGCCATACTTGGATCGAATGTGGTCTACCGCGCGTTCCAGATGCTCCAACTTCTCCCGTTGAGCGGAACGGTTGGGCTGGAACAGATCCAGCTGCTCCACCGCATCCCACTCCGGCACCAGGTTCAGCGCCGTCACCGTCAGCATTCGGATGGGCTTGCCCACGATCCAGTGCTTCTGCACCAGCGCCACTGCGCCTGCCGTCAGCTCTCGTGCCAGATTGGTGGGCAGAGGCAGGGGGCCTTGTCGGGTGATGGTCTGGAATTGGGGATCTCGGATGGTCACTTGGATTCGGGTGCCCTTCCTTTGAGTCTGCCGCAGCCGTACCGCCACCGAGTCGCACAGCAAGTCCAGGCCGGAGCGGATCTCGTCCCAGTTGGTCAGGTTGTGCCGAAAGGTCATGCCGTTGCCGATGGACTTGGGAGGCGGACGGTCTCCCGCCGGACGAACCGGATTGTCCCCCCGCCCCCAGGCGTAGTCGTGGAGCTGGGCGCCCTGCTTGCCCATCACTTCCTCCAGCATGGCTCGGTCGGCGTGTGCCAGCTGACCGATGGTCTCAATGCCGTACCGGTGCAGGATGCGCTGAGATGCCCGCCCCACAAAGAGCAGGTCAGAGACGGGCAGGGGCCAGACGATGGACTGCCAGTTGGAGGGGGCGATGACGGTGGTGGCGTCCGGTTTTTTGTAGTCACTGCCCAGCTTGGCGAACACTTTATTATAGGAAACCCCCACGGAGATGGTCAGACCCAGCTCTGTCCGGATGACCTCCCGCAGCTCATCCGCCAGCTCCCGTCCATTCTTGCCAAAGAGGTGCAAGGTACCCGTCACGTCCAGCCAGCTCTCATCAATGCCGAAGGGCTCCACCAGGTCGGTGTAGCGCTGATAGATGCCGTTGACCAGCTTGGAATAGTGGCGGTACTTGTGATGGTGGGAGGGGAGGAGGATCAGGTCGGGACACTTTTTCCGTGCCTGCCAGATGGTTTCGGCGGTCTTGACCTGGAAGTGCTTGGCGGCCTCGTTCTTGGCCAGGATGATGCCGTGGCGGGTGGAGGGATTGCCGCAGACCGCCACCGGTTTCTCCCGCAGCTCCGGATGCTCCAGCAGCTCCACAGAGGCGAAAAAGCTGTTCAGATCACAGTGTAGAATCACCCGCTGCAACGGAACTCCTCCCTTCTATTTCAGTGGGTATCAGCATAGCACAGGCGCTCAAAAAAGTCAAACATATGTTCGCGTACACATATGAACATATTTTGCGGTATGGCGAAAGCAGCCTTGACTTTTTGGGAAAATCCCCCTACAATAGAACCAATCTATGCCGAAAGTGGAAACACGGAGGGGATTTTTGTGCGAATGGAAAAATGCTGCTGCTTTACCGGTCATCGCCCCCAAAAGCTGCCTTGGGGGAGCGACGAGTGGGATTGGCGCTGTGTGGCGCTGAAGGAACGGATCTTGCTGCTCATTCGGGAACTGTACCGAGAAGGGTATCGGCACTTTATCACAGGCATGGCCTTGGGCATCGACACCTATTGCTGTGAGATGGTGCTGCGGCTGAAGGAGGAGCACAACGATGTGGTGCTGGAGGCGGCGCTGCCTTGCCGGAGCCAGGACAGCGGTTGGAGCCGAAAAGATCGGGAGCGCTACCGGCGGCTGGTGGCTCAGTGCGACTTGCAGACCCTGGTGCAGGAGGCATATACAAGGGACTGTATGTTCCGACGGGATCGGTACATGGTCAGTCGAGCAGAGTGCGTCATAGGCATCTATGATGGCGTGTCCTCCGGCGGCACTCGCGTGACCTTGACCTACGCCTTGGAGCAGCAGAAGGAGGTCAGGCTCATTGATTTGGAGGACTTTGCATCATAACGCCATAATAAAGTAGTTTCACAGAGTTCCGACCTCTTAGAGGTCGGAATAAATTTTAATCCGAAAAAACTGGCGACATGCGCGTCAGTTTTTTCTCATATCAGACGGGTAAGTGTGCGAACGGAGTGAGTGCATGCACCCGGCTGCAAACTTCGCTGAAATGCTTGCATTTTAGCGAATGATTTCACCGCTTTTTTTATGTTGCATAGAATGAACCAGCCTGTAATGAAAGGAAGGTGCTGGCATTTTATGAAGGAAAAACGGTCGTTCTGGATCGTAGGCGGCGACCTCCGGCAGATCAAGCTGGCGGAGCTGCTGCTGGAGGACGGACACCAGGTGCAGACCTACGCCGTAGAGCAGCGTCCGGAACAGGGAAAGCTGCCGGGGACGGATACGCTGCGGGGCATCGAGGAGGCGGACTGCGTGATTTTGCCCCTGCCGGTGATGGCGGAGCATGGCATCTTGAACAGCAAGCTCTCTGATCGGCGGGTGCCCCTGCAACTGATCTTCCAAAACCTCCGCCCTGGTCAGCTGGTCTGTGCCGGCAAGGCGCCGCCGGAGGTGCGTGCCATGGCGGAGCAGGCGGAGGTGGTGTTCTTTGACTACTTCGCCCGAGAGGAGTTGGAGATTGCCAACGCCGTGCCCACGGTGGAAGGGGCGATCCAAATCGCCATGGAAGAATTGCCTACTACCCTGTTCGGCACTCGGGTGCTGGTGCTGGGCTTTGGACGGTTAGGGAAGCTGTTGGCACACCGGCTGAAAGGGCTGGGCGCCAACGTGACCGTGGCCGCCCGAAGCTATGGCGACCTGGCGTGGATCCAGGCGTATGGCTGCAAGTCCGAGCGGATGGAGCAGCTGGACGGCTGGCTGGGCGGCTACCAGCTGGTCATCAACACCGTCCCTGCCCGAGTGCTGGATCGTGCCCGGCTGGCGGACTTGGATGAGGGAACCCTGGTCATCGACCTGGCCTCCAAGCCCGGCGGGGTGGACTTTGAAGGGGCGGCACAGCTGGGCGTTAAGGTCATCTGGGCGCTGTCCCTGCCGGGGAAGGTGGCACCGGTCACATCAGGGAAGATCATCCGAGATACCATCTATCATATTTTAGGGGAGCGTGTGCAATGAACGAAAAAGAACTGCGGGTGGGTTTTGTATTTACCGGCTCTTTCTGTACCTATGACCAAGTGTTTCCGGCGCTGGCCGCCTGTAAGGAACGGTTCGGGGAGGTCATCCCCATTTTGTCCAATTTCAGTGCCGTCACCGACACCCGCTTCGGCACGGCGGCGGAGTTTGCGGAGAAAATGACGGAGATCTGCGGCCAGAAGCCCTGGTCGTCCATTCCGGAGGTGGAGCCCATCGGCCCCCAAAAGCTGCTGGATGTGCTGGTCATCGCTCCATGCACCGGCAATACCCTGGGCAAGATGGCTGCCGGCATCACCGACACTTCTGCCACCATGGCCGCCAAGTCCCACCTGCGCAACGGCCGGCCGGTGGTGCTGGGCATCTCCACCAACGACGGCCTGGCCGTCTCCCTGCGCAACCTGGGGGATTTGAACTGCCGTAAGAACCTCTACCTGGTGCCCTTCCGGCAGGATAACCCCCTCACCAAGCCCAATTCCCTGGTGGCGGACATGAACCAGATCCCTGCCGCCGTGGCCGCTGCCGCACAGGGGAAGCAATTACAGCCGGTGCTGTTGGGGGCGCGCATCCCATTGTAACAGCGGGGTTCATTGACAGTGACAGGGCGGGGATGGTATAATTTTGGGACGAAAAACGAGTGGGACGTCGAAAAGGAGACGATAAACATATGAAAGGTATCATTCTGGCTGCGGGCAAAGGCACCCGCCTGTACCCCATGACCCGTCCGGTCTGCAAACCGCTGCTGCCGGTGTACGATAAGCCGTTGATCTACTATTCCGTATCCATCCTCATAGAGGCCGGTATTCGGGAGATCTTGGTCATCGTACCCCCCGGCGAGGAGCATGTATTCCAGGCGCTGCTGGGAGATGGCAGTCAGTGGGGGGTCTCCATCGCCTACGCCGTCCAGCTGGTGCCCCGTGGCATCGCAGACGCCATGCTGGTGGGAGCGGAGTTCATCGGCCAGGACAGCGTGTGCCTGGTGCTGGGGGACAACATCTTCTACCAAGAGGGCTTCGCTGCCGTGCTGAAACAGGCGGTTGCCCACAACAATGGCGCCACCGTGTTCGGCTACTATGTGGAAGACCCTAGACCCTTCGGCGTGGTGGAGTTTGACGAGAAGGGCAAGGCTCTGTCCATCGAGGAAAAGCCTCAACACCCTAAGAGCCACTATATCATCCCCGGCCTGTACTTCTATGACAATCAGGTGATCGACATCGCCCGCAAGCTGACCCCCTCCGCCCGTGGGGAATTGGAAATTACCGACGTGAATCTGGAGTATCTCCGTCGGGAACAGCTCCAAGTGGTGCGTCTGGAACGGGACTTCCTGTGGCTGGACGCAGGCACGGCGGACAGTGTACTGGAGGCGGCCGAACGGGTGCGGGACATCCAGCGGGACACCGGTCACTATGTGGGCTGCATCGAAAAGTGCGCCCGAGAGACCGGTTGGATCTCCAAGGAGCAAGTTCATCAGCTGGGGAAGGAACTGGAAAAGACTCGGTATGGGCAGTACCTGCTGAGTCTGTGAAGCAAATAGAGCAGAGCCATGCGCCGGACAGAGGAGCAACGTGTCCGGCGCTGGTGGTTGCCTTCACTAGATAGAGAGGAGGAGCAGCAATGCTCAAGTTTTTAGAAAAGACGCTGGATGTGGATCTCAGCACCCTGCGCACCGCCATGGCCGGTCATGTGTTTGGCATCATCGCTACACTGGTCATCGGATTCCTGGTGGTCAAGCTCATCATCCTGGCCGTGGACAAGACTCTTTCAAAACTGCCCTTGGAAAAGACCCTGTACCGGTTCATTCACTCAGTGGTGCGCATCATAGTGTACTTCATTTGGATCTTGGAAGTGGCCAGCCGCTGCGGCCTGGACGCCAAATACCTGGTCACCCTGGCCTCGGTGCTCTCTGCTGCCTTTGCCCTGGCTGCCCAAGGCTCTCTGTCCAACTTATTCGGCGGGGTTTTGCTGCTGGTGTCCAAGCCCTTCCTGGTGGGTGATTATGTCATCGCCGGCGGGGTAGAGGGGACGGTTTTGCAGATTGGCCTGCTTAACACCCAGATCAACACCCTGGACAACAAGCGCATCAGTGTCCCCAACAGCACCATCTCCAGCGCCACCATCACCAACTGCTCCACCGAGGGAAAACGACGGGTGGATCTGACCTTCTATGCGTCCTATGACAACTCTGCCGACCAGGTCAAGCGTGCCATCTTAGAGGCAGTGGCGCAGGTGGATCGGATCATCAACGACCCCATCCCGCCCTTTATCCGAGTGACCGAGTATGGCCAGAGCGGAATCGGCTATGCGGTAAAGGTGTGGTGTCTCACATCGGACTATTGGGATGTATATTACGACCTGATGGAGAACGTGAAGGATTCCTTTGACCGAAATGGCGTGGAAATGCCTTACAACCATATGGTCATCCAAATGGAGCGGTGAGCCGTTCGATAAAATACACACTTCCCCTTGCAAAAAGGGCGGATTTGCGATAAAATAAAGCAAATATGACTTGCGCCGCCCTGCGGCCGGGTTGTTGAATCTTGAAGGAGCTGAATAGAATGATTACTGCCAGCGATTTTAGAAATGGCAAGACCTTCGAATATGAGGGAAAGGTAATGCAGGTCGTGGAATTCCAGCACGTCAAGCCCGGCAAGGGCGCTGCTTTTGTGCGGACGAAGATGAAGAACGTTATCACCGGTGCAGTCACGGAAACGTCCTTCAACCCCACTGCAAAGTTTGAAGAAGCATTCATCGAACGCAAGGAAATGGAATACAGCTATGCGGACGATGGTCTGTATTATTTCATGGACACCGAGACCTATGACATGATCCCCCTCAACAGCGATCAGCTGGGGGACGCATTCAAGTTTGTCAAGGAGAACACCCCCTGTAAGGTTCTGTCCTATAAGGGCAAGGTCTTTGGCGTGGAACCCCCCAACTTCATGGAGCTGGAAGTGGTCAAGACCGAACCTGGCGTCCGTGGCGATACTGCTACCAACGTGACCAAGCCCGCTACCTTGGAGACTGGTGCGGAGATCAAGGTGCCTCTGTTCATCAACGAAGGCGACCGCATCCAGGTCGACACCCGTACTGGCGAATATATGTCTCGTTGTAAGTGATCCACTCTGCTGCGCTGGCCGTTGGGCTGGCGCAGTTTTTTCAAATACGAAAGGAGCGAAAGAACCCATGTCTCTGGCAGAAAAAATGGGATACCTCCGTGGCTTGGCCGATGGCCTGAACCTGGACGAGGCGAAGGATCAGCAGGGGAAACTGCTGGCCGCCCTGGTGGACGTGGTGGAGGAGCTGGCCGACCAGACCACCGCCAACGAGGAAGCACTCAAGGAGCTGAATGAACAGCTGGACGAGCTGACCGAGAGCTTGGACGTGTTGGAGACCTTGGTGGTGGACAGCTTCGAGGACGAGGAGGAGGATGAGTACGAGGTGGAGTGCCCCAACTGCGGCGGCGCCATCCTGTTGGACGGGGAGACCCTGGAGTCCGGCGTGGTCACCTGTCCCGCCTGCGAGAAAAAATTCCAGATCGACCTCGGGTTTGAATAAAATGGTTCGGAAAAGACCCAACGTGGCAGCAATCACGTCGGGTCTTTTTGCGTCTGGAAGGGGAGGTGACAAAGGACATTGGGAATTTGCCCATTGCTGTTGCTATCGCTTCCCACCTATGTGGACAGTTCTGCTGTGTGTCAGCGCTGTCGGGGTGACCGGCACCGTTCTGACCAGAAAGAGAAAGCGGACGAAGTAACCGGCTGGAAGCCTGTTACCGCTCCATAGACAAAAAGAAAGCTGTGTGAATGTTCCTTCACACAGCTTTCTTTCGCGATCAAGATTCCGCCGTCTGTTTCCCCTCCAAAATGGGCAGCTGGGAGATGAGCACTGCGGCGAAGATGAGGGCGCAGCCGAAGAACTCTCGGCTGGTGGGCACCTGGCTCAGCAGCAGGATGCCGCCCAGGACGGAGAACACCGATTCCAGGCTCATGAGCAGGGTCGCCACCGTAGGGGCGGCGTACTGCTGCCCCACCACCTGCAAGGTGTAGGCCACACCACAGGAGAGAATGCCGGCGTATAGGATGGCGGGCAGGGCGCTCTGAATGGCGTTCCAGGTGGGCTGCTCGAACAGGAACATGATGATGCCGGAGATAACGCCGGTGGTCAGCAGTTGGATAAAAGAGAGCTTGATGGCATCGGTCAGGGACACGAAGTGATCCACGCACAGGATATGGAAGCAGAAGCACAGGGAACAGAGGACGGTCAGCGTGTCCCCACGGGAAAGCTCCAAGGGGCCGTTGATGCTCAGGAAGTAGAACCCCACTGCGGCCACTACCACGCAGCCCCAAATTTTCGCTGGAACACGCTTATGCAAAAACAGGCCGAACACAGGCACCAGGATGATGTACATGGAGGTGATGAACCCGGACTTGCCCACGGTAGTGTAAGCCAGCCCCACCTGCTGGAAGGAGGCGGCAAAGGTCATCACGACGCCGCAGGCCAGACCGCCCTTGAGCAGGGTCTTCTTTTCCGCCTGGGTCATCTCGCGATAGGTGCCTGCCTTCTTCTTGCGGCTGTCCGAGACCAGGATGACCGGCACCAGGGTCAGCGCACCCAGGAGGTAACGGCTGGACTGGAAGGTAAAGGGGCCAACGTGATCCATCCCCACGGTCTGCGCCACGAACGCAAACCCCCAGATGATGGCGGCCAGCAGCAGGGCGGCGCTGGCGTACAGTTTCTTCATGGTATCACCTCGTGCTATAATGAAATGCAGTCCATTATAGCACGAGTCCTGTCGAATGACAAGCAGCAGCCAACACCCGTACATCCTGCCAATGCACCGCCCCCTGCTCCACCAGATAGGCCAACGATCCCTCCCGTGGACAGTCCTCCGGCAGGGTGACGCCGGGGCAGGACAGGGTGAGTCCTTTCGGGTGGGGGGTGTCTCCGGAGAGGGCGATGCCGGTGCTGGAATCAGTGAAATTCAATGTTAAATCCCCACCCTGCGCCAAAATAGGCAGCCCGAACCGCCGCTGCAAATTCCACGCCAGCCCCTCACAGTCCGGTATCTCCAACGCCAGCCCCCGCACCACCGGCGCCAGCGCCGTGCAGCAGGCCACCACCGAGCGATCTACCTGCTTGGCACGCAGCCCCACAAAGGCTTGCCCAGGGGGGATGTGCCGCCGTGCCAGCTCCACCAATGCCGCCTGTCCCGCCAGCGCCCGCCATAGCGGCCCCGTGGCCACCGGCGGCAGCAGGATAGCGTCATCGGCGAGCAGGCGGGTGACGCCGTGGCGGCGGAGGGTGGTGAGGGCACGCTGCACGGTGCGGTCAGGGTGGCTGTTCCGGGGCAGCTCTACCCGCCACAGGGAGACATGACAAAACTCCTCCTCAAAATAGCGGATGCGCCACCCCCGTTCCCGCCAGACCAGATAACCCACCAATCCCATCACCTCTCCAACAGCCTATGACCGTTTCCAGGTAGAAATGCCGGTTGCCGATGGAGAAAAGAGATGGTACACTAGGGGTTGGATTTTATTGATATTAAGGTAAGGAGAATAAGATGATTCGCATCAGCAATATCCGGATGCCGCTAGATTACCAGCCAGAACAGCTGGAAAAGAAGGTGTGCAAGCTCCTGCGCACCCGCAGCGGCATCCAGGCCATCCACCTGGTCAAACAGTCGGTGGATGCTCGAAAAAAATCCGACCTGCACTTTGTCCTCTCCGTGGACGTGGAAGCGGAGGGGGAAGGGGCGCTGGTCAAAGGGGCGAAGTCCAATCAGATCAAGCTGGTGGTGCGCAAGCCCTACCAGTTCCCACCCGTCCAGCGTACCAGCACCCAGCCCCCCGTGGTGGTGGGCATGGGGCCAGCCGGTCTGTTTGCCGCCCTGTATCTGGCTCGGAACGGCATCCCCTCCATCGTCCTGGAGCGAGGGGCACCGGTGGAGGAACGGACGAAAAAAGTAGAGCAGTTCTGGCGCACCGGTCAACTGGACGCCACCACCAACGTCCAGTTCGGCGAGGGCGGTGCAGGCACATTCTCCGACGGCAAGCTGACTACCGGCACGCATGACCCCCGCATTGGCACGGTATTGGACACCTTTATTGAGATGGGCGCACCGGAGGACATCGCCCATTCCTTCCGTCCCCATGTGGGCACTGACGTCCTTCGCCAGGTGGTGCGGAACATCCGGCTGGAGCTGATTCGCTTGGGCTGCGATGTCCGCTTCGGCCACCAGCTCACCGGTCTCCGCCAGGAGACCGGCCGCCTGACAGGTCTCACCGTCACCAGTCCAGAGGGCACCTACGACCTCACCACTGATGCCCTCGTATTGGCGCCCGGCCACTCCGCCCGAGACACCTTTTCCCTCCTCCACCGAGCCGGCGTCCCCATGGAGCGCAAAGCCTTCGCCATCGGCGTCCGCATCGAGCATGACCAAGCCGCCATCAGCCAAGCCCAGTATGGCGACGCCTGGGCGCACCTGCCCCCCAGCGACTACCGCCTCTCCTGCCATCTGCCCAGCGGCCGCAGCGCCTTTTCCTTCTGCGTCTGCCCCGGCGGTCAGGTGGTGGCGTCGGCGTCCACACCGGAGCACCTAGTCACCAACGGCATGAGCTACCGTGCCCGGGACGGCCAGAACATCAACGGCGGCTTCCTGGTGGGGGTCAACCCAACGGATTTTGGGGCGGGGGATGTACTGGCCGGCGTCCGGTTCCAGGAGCAGTGGGAGCACAGCGCCTACCTGCTGGGCGGCGGTGGGTTCCGCGCACCGGCGCAGCTGGTGGGGGACTTTTTGCAGGGGCGTCCGTCCACTCATGTGGGCGCCATCCGTCCCACCTATCAGCCCGGCGTCACCTGGACAGACCTGCGTGACTGCCTGCCCCAGTATGTCACCGACACGTTGCGGGAGGCTCTGCCTCTGTTAGACCGGAAAGTTCACGGCTTCGCCCATCCGGAGGCGGTACTCACCGGAGTGGAGACCCGTTCTTCCTCACCGGTGAAGATTCTGCGGGACGAGAGCTATCAGTGCGCCCTGCGGGGCATCTTCCCCTGCGGCGAGGGCTGCGGCTACGCCGGCGGCATCATGAGCGCTGCTGTGGATGGCATCCGAGTGGCGGAAGCGGTGGTTGGTCAGGGTTGAGGGGAGGTTTTTGGGAAAAATCTCTGGAAATCCGAAGAAAATGCGGAAAAAACCTTGCACTCAAGAGGAAAATAGTGTATAGTACTTCAGGATTACGCACACCCAGGTGGTCTGCGCCCTGTGTCCTGCCCGTTTTGGCGGTGGGATTGGCGTGGAAAAAGCCGGGTGGAGGTAACAACTAAAAAGGAGGATTTTATCCATGGCAGTCGTATCTATGAAGCAGCTTCTGGAAGCAGGCGTTCACTTCGGGCATCAGACCCGTCGTTGGAACCCCAAGATGGCAACCTATATCTACACCGAGCGCAACGGTATCTATATCGTTGACTTGCAGAAGACCGTCAAGAAGCTGGAAGAAGCCTACAACTTCGTCAAGGACGTGGCAGCATCTGGCAAGACCGTCCTGTTCGTCGGCACTAAGAAGCAGGCTCAGGAAGCAATCAAGGAAGAAGCAACCCGTTGCAGCATGTTCTATGTCAACTCCCGTTGGCTGGGCGGCATGCTGACCAACTTCAAGACCATGCGTGGCCGTGTGGATCGCATGAATCAGCTGAAGAAGATGGAAGAAGACGGCACCTTCGATATGCTCCCCAAGAAGGAAGTCATCAAGCTGATGCACGAGCAGGAAAAGCTGGAGAAGTACCTGGGCGGCGTCAAGGACATGAAGCAGCTCCCCGGTGCTGTGTTCGTGGTCGACCCCCGCAAGGAACACAATGCCATCGCTGAAGCTCGTAAGCTGAAGATCCCCGTGGTCGCCATCGTTGACACCAACTGCGATCCCGACGAGATTGATTATGTCATCCCCGGCAACGATGACGCTATCCGCGCCATCCGTCTGATCTCCGGCGTCATGGCCAACGCTGTCACCGAAGGCAAGCAGGGCGAGGAAGTCGAAGAAGTCGAAGCAACCGAAGAATAATCTAGTTGAAACCCATCGGCACTGCTGTCCGGCACGGATAGGGTGCGATGGAAAGATTTATGATACACCTGTCATAGGCCCGCCTGGCACGGGCGGGTCTATGTGACATTATGGGAGGTAAATAACATGGCTGTTACCGCAAAAGATGTAAAAGAACTGCGCGAGATGACTGGCGTCGGCATGATGGACTGCAAGAAGGCTCTGGTAGCCTGCGATGGCGACAAGGAAAAGGCAATCGACTGGCTGCGTGAAAAGGGTCTGGCCGCACAGACCAAGAAGGCTTCCAAGATCGCTTCCGAAGGCGTCTCCCTGGCTATCGTTGAAAACGGCGTGGGCGTCGTGCTGGAATGCAACTCTCAGACCGACTTCGTGGCAAAGAACGCCACCTTCCAGGAATTCGTCACCGACTGCGCGAAGGCAGTTGCTGAGCAGAATCCCGCTGACATCGACGCTCTGAAGGCCGCTACCTATCCCGGCACCGACCGTACCGTGGATGCTGTTACCGCTGACAAGGTTCTGGCCATCGGCGAAAACCTGCAGCTGCGCCGTTTTGTCCGCTATGATACCGGCCTGAATATCCCCTATGTCCACATGAACGGCAAGATCGGCGTTCTGGTGAACCTGGACGTGGCTGATGAACTGAAGACCAACGAGACCGTCATCAACCTGGGCAAGGATCTGGCAATGCAGATCGCAGCAATGAACCCCGCTTATGTCTCCAGCGACGAAGTTCCTGAAGAAGAAGTGGAGAAGGAAAAGGCTGTCCAGCTGGCAAAGGCTCTGGAGGAGAACGCTTCCAACACCAAGATGCCCGAAGAAAAGAAGCAGATGATCGCTGAGAAGAAGGTCGCTGGCCGTATGAACAACTACTTCGCAGAAGTGTGCCTGCTCAACCAGCAGTTCGTCAAGGAAAGCAAGATGACCGTTGAACAGCACGTCAAGGCTGTCGCCAAGGAAGTCGGCGGCGACATCAAGGTTGTCAAGTTCGCTCGCTTCGAGACCGGCGAAGGTCTGGCCAAGAAGGAAGAAGACTTCGCAGCAGAAGTCGCCAGCATGATCAAGTAAAGGATCCTGCTCCAATCATAAGCGTTGAAAAAATAGGCAGCCATTTGGCTGCCTATTTTATGATTTTGCATTGAGAAAAGCATCTCCATTATTTCACAACAAGGGGAATGATGGAGATCTTTTAGATGGAATAGAATGATAGGAAAGAAAGGAGCGAGGAGAAGTTAGATGACAGGAGAGAATGAAATCCTATTTTTTGAAACAGAAGATAAACAGGTTAAACTACCTGTGAATGTGGAGAATGGGTCGGTATGGTTGAATCAGAATCAAATCGCCAAGCTGTTTGATAGAGATATAAAGACAATAGGAAAATATATTAGTACTGCATTAAAGGAAGAATTGGATAACATAGAGTCAACCGTCGCAGAATTTGCGACAGTTCAAATGGAAGGAAATCGTGAAGTTGAACGAAATGTGGAATACTATAATTTGGATGTCATCATTTCCGTCGGCTATCGCATAAAATCAAAACGTGGCGTTGAATTTCGCAGATGGGCGAATTCTGTTTTAAAACAGTACATTTTAAATGGTTATGCAGTAAACGATATTCGTATCAGACAGTTAGGTGAGGTGATACGAATTATGACGCGACCCGAAAACGAGTCAGACAGCAGACAGGTTCTTTCTGTAATCGAAAAATATAGCAGCGCATTGGATTTGTTGGATGCTTATGATCACCAAAATATGACACGGCCTGAAGGAAATCGTGCAACGTATGTCCTTTCCTATGAGGAATGTATGGATGTAATTCAAAGTATGCGATTTGGGGACGAGTCAGATTTGTTTGGGAAAGAGAAAGATGATTCTTTTAAAGGCAGTATCGGTAATATTTATCAGTCCTTTGGAGAAAGAGAGATCTATGAATCTTTGGAAGAAAAAGCGGCAAATCTGCTGTATTTTATAACGAAAAACCACAGCTTTTTCGATGGAAATAAACGAATTGCTGCGACAATGTTTCTTTATTTCCTTGATAAAAACAAGGCGTTGTTTATAGATGGACAAAAGAAAATCGAAGATGCTGCTTTAGTAGCACTAACCATTATGATAGCAGAGTCCAGACCGGAAGAAAAAGAAATGATGATCAGCGTGGTCATGAATTGTATGGTATAAAGAATGAACTGACGGGACAGGCAACCATCTGAGGTTGTTCTATTGCGCACCTTTCAGCGGTGTCAAATCCAAAATCACTTGCAAGCAGCTTCTGCTCCTATTGAGCAGAAGCTGCTTGCTTTTTTTGGCGCTTTAGCATGAAAAAACCCCCAGTTCTACTGGGGGTGGGAAAAATACTTCAGTACAAGTAGAAGAAAATAACCTCCTGGCGTAAGATGGTAAAGGTTTGGCGACCGCATTACCAAGAGACGAAAAGGAGGTTATAAACATGGGAAAAAATGAATTGAGACATGGAGCGCACACGACATGGAGGTGCCAGTATCATCTGGTATTTGCACCGAAATTTCCGACGTAAAGCAATCTATGGAAAATTGCAAGCAGATATTGGGAAGATTCTGAGAAAATTGTGTGAAGAAAAGAACGTCGAAATTATTGAAGCAGAAGCTTGCATTGACCATGTGCATATGTTGGTGAGTATGCCTCCTCATTTGAGTGTATCACAGTTTATGGGGTTTCTCAAGGGAAAAAGCACGCTGATGATTTTCGATCGCCACCCAAACCTGAAATACAAGTATGGCAGCCGACATTTCTGGTGCCGTGGTTATTATGTGGATACGGTAGGGAAGAACAAAAAGGTGATCGAAGAATATATCCGCAATCAGTTGAGTGAAGACGAAATGATGGATCAGATCACGATGAAAGAATACATTGACCCGTTTACGGGTAGCAAGAATAAGAAGGCATAAAAACAGGCCGCTTTAGCGGCGGCCTGTAATGGTAATGCGGTGTCAAACTTTTCAATGCCCCTTTAGGGGTTTTGCCTGTAATGACCCTTCTAGGGTCTGTGCAAACCACTAGTTTACTAGTGGTTTTGATTTGTGGTCAGTCTGTTTAGAACAGAGAAGGGGAGAACACATCCTTTTTAAACGCCTCCCAAGCCTCCGGATTGGTTGCGTAATAATACGGACATAATTTACCGGTCACATCGTAGTGCCGTATCACATCATCGCTGCTCAGCCCGTACCCATCCGCTAGGTAGCGCACCAGCTTTACCAACGATTGATAGGTGGCATCGGAGAATTGACCGGACTGGTCGGGATGGCAGCACTCAATGGAGATGGTGTCATCGTTGCGGGAGTTGGAGCAATAGGCGATTTCATTGAGGGGGATGCACTGGATGATCTTGCCGTCGATGCCGATGATGAAATGGCTGCTGGCGTAGGTGGCACCGGACTGGGCGAGACCGGCGAAGTAGCTGCGGTTGGCCTCGGCAGAGGTGTTGGGGTTGCCGGTGTAGTGGACAACCACGCCGTTGACCTGCTTCAGTGGGATCTGGGGACGGGAGTAGGGGTTCTCCGGCAGCAGATCTACTGTGATCCAGTCCTCCTCCAGCACCGGCGGCAGGGACTTGGATGAGAGCAGGTAGGGGCGGAGAAAGAGAAAGAGCACACCGGCAACAGCCAGCAGAAGGAGCAGCTTCCAGGAAAAAGTGTGGCCTTTGACCGGTCGCTTGGAGCGTTTGGAGGCGGGGGCGGAGACGGTTGGCATGAGGATGACCTTCTTTCTGCACGGTTCTTTTGAGTAGATTATAGTACAAAATGGGGGAAAAGCAATAAAATTGCCATTAAAAATTCAGAATGGGGAAAGTTGACTTTGTGTGAAAAAAAATCCCCTGAACCTCTTTCCAAAAAGGCAAAAATAGATTAAAATATAAGAGATAAATTCACTCTTTTGGATACTTTTCAAATAGGTATGGAAATCGTAAAGGAGATCATCCGGATGGAAGCACCAAAATATAAACGAGTCTTATTGAAGATCAGCGGAGAAGCCCTGGCTGGCGACGAACGGCGCGGCCTGAACTTTGATGTGATTAACAAAGTGGCCGATGCCATCAAAGAATGTACCCAGCTGGGCGTCCAGGTGGGCGTTGTGGTAGGCGGCGGCAACTTCTGGCGGGGCAAGAAGGACGGCGGCGATGATATGCAGCGAGTCCGTGCTGACCACATGGGGATGCTGGCCACGGTCATCAATGCCCTGGCCGTGGCGGATGTGCTGGAGCGCAAGGAAGTGGATGTCCGTGTTCAGACCGCCATTGAGATGAAGTCCATCGCTGAGCCCTACATCCGCGCCCGTGCCGTCCGGCACCTGGAAAAGGGGCGCGTGGTCATCTTCGGCTGCGGCACCGGCAACCCCTTCTTCTCCACCGATACTGGCGCGGTGCTCCGTGCTTCGGAGATCGATGCGGATATGATTTTGCTTGCCAAGAATGTGGATGGCGTCTACAACGCAGACCCCGCCATCGACCCCAACGCTGTGCGGTTCGATGAGATCGACTACGACACGGTGCTTGCCAAGCACCTGGAAGTTATGGACTTTACAGCCACCTCTCTGGCCATGGAATGTCAGATTCCGGTGATGCTGTTTGCATTGAAAGACCCCCAAAACATCGTGCGTGCCGTCATGGGTGAAGAAGTCGGCACCATTGTACACTAAGGAGGAAACACACTATGATGAAGGAATTTTTGAATGATACGGACGCTCGGATGCAGAAGACCCTGAATTCCGTCCAGGAAGATTTTGCCGCCGTCCGTGCTGGCCGTGCCAATGCGCAGGTGCTCGACCGCATCAGCGTGGAATACTATGGCACCCCCACTCCCCTGAACCAGGTGGCTACCATCGCTTCCCCCGATCCCCGTCAGCTGACCATCCAGCCCTGGGATCAGTCCTTGCTCAAGGCCATTGAGAAGGCCATCAACACCTCCGACCTGGGTATCAATCCCCAGAACGATGGCCGTATCATCCGCCTGAACTTCCCCCAGCTCACCGAGGAACGTCGTAAGGATCTGACCAAGCAGGTGAAGAAGTACGGCGAGAGCGGCAAGATCGCCATCCGCAACATCCGTCGGGACGCTATGGATAAGGTCAAGGCCATGAAGAAGAAGTCTGAGATCACCGAGGACGAGGCGAAGGATTATGAAAAGGAACTCCAGAACCTGACCGACAAGCGCTGTAAGGACATTGACGTTCTCACCGCAGACAAGGAAAAGGAACTGATGAACGTGTAAGTGCTGGTTTGTCCGCACATCTATCAAACTGGAGGAAAGAGGTCAAAACGGGATTGTCAAATCCCGTTTTGGCGTTCATAGAAGGATATGTTCCTATTTCGTAAAAACAAAAAGAAACCAACCACCACCGCTCATCCCCAGGTGGATTTTGACCGCCTGCCCCGTCACGTTGCCATCATCATGGATGGCAACGGCCGCTGGGCCAAGAAACGGGGGATGCCCCGAACGGCCGGACACGCCGCCGGTGCGGAGACCTTCCGCACCATCGCCACCTACTGCAAGGACATCGGCTTGGATTACCTGACCGTCTACGCCTTTTCCACGGAAAATTGGAAGCGACCCCAGGAGGAAGTGGGGGCCATTATGGGTCTGCTGCGCAAATACCTCCACGAGGCCATCGAGGAAATGGCACGGGATCACATCAAACTGGAGTTTTTTGGAGACTTGACCAGCTTGGATTCAGAGCTGTATCAGCTGTGCCAGGAGACGCGCAAGATCTCGGAAGGCTACACGGGCTTCCAGGTCAATGTGTGCCTGAACTACGGCGGTCGGGATGAGATCGTTCGGGCGGCTCGAAAGTTCGCCCAGGACTGCTTGGAAGGGAAGGCCAAGCCAGAGGAGCTGACGGAAACAGCGTTCGCCAATGACCTGTACTCCGCCGGTATCCCCGACCCGGAGCTGATCATTCGCCCCAGCGGGGAGATTCGGACTTCCAACTTCCTGCTCTGGCAGTCCGCCTACTCGGAATACTACTTTACTGACGTGCTCTGGCCGGATTTTTCTCCCGATGAGCTTTTGAAAGCGATCGCCTCCTATCAGGGGCGCTCCCGACGATTTGGAGGTGTCTAACCTATGCTGGGACGTATTATGGTTGCATTGGTGGGGATCCCACTGCTCATCGTGATCCTGTTTTTCTCACCGGTCATTGTCCTGACCGTGGCGTTCAGCGCCCTCTGTGCCATTGCCGCCTATGAGCTGCTGGGCGCTACTCAGGCAGTACACAACCGGCGCTTGGTGGTCTATGCTGCGCTCTTTTCTGCGCTGGTGCCCCTTTGGTACTACTTCGGCTGCCGCATCGTGGGGGCTGTGGGCGGCGTGTTCGTCCTCATGCTCCTGCTCTTTGGGGAGGCCATCGCCAGCCGGCAGACCATGCAGGTGGAGGAGATGGCCATGACGGTATTCGCCGCTTTGGTGGTGCCCAGTATGCTCTCTGTGTTCGTCCTCATGGCGGACTTGGAGCACGCGCGGCTGTATATGTTCCTGCCCTTTGTCTGCGCCTTCACCAGCGACGCTTTTGCGCTGTTTGCCGGAATGCGCTTCGGCAAACACAAGCTGGCGCCCCACCTCTCCCCCAAAAAGACGGTGGAGGGCAGCGTGGGCGGCTTCCTGGGGGCAGCTCTGTGCTGTGTGCTTTATGGCCTGTTCATCAGTAAGGTGCTGGGACACGCACCGGTCTATTGGATGCTGGCTCTGTACGGTCTGCTGGGCAGTCTGGTCTCTCAGCTGGGCGACCTGTCCTTCAGCTATATCAAGCGCCAGTACGGCATCAAGGACTACGGCCACCTGTTTCGGGAACATGGCGGGGTGCTCGATCGCTTTGACAGCGTGACCTTTTGCGCACCGCTGACCTATCTGTTACTCATGATCGTACCGTTTTTTGAATATAATACCCTGTAATATCAGGTGGAGGACAGTATGAGAACCATATCCTTACTGGGTTCCACAGGCTCCATCGGGCGGCAATCTCTGGACGTGATTGCCGCCTGCGGAATGTCTGTGGCTGCTGTGGCCGCCAACCGCAGCGTGGCGCAGCTGGAAGACCAGGTGCGCAAGTTCCAACCAAAGCTGGCCGTGTGCTGGGACGAGTCCGCCGCAGCGGACTTAAAGACCCGCATCGCTGACACCAGCACCCGGGTGGCCTCCGGCCGCACCGGCCTGTTAGAGGCGGCTACCCTGCCCGAAGCGGACACGGTGCTCACCGCCGTGGTGGGCATGATCGGTCTGGAGCCGACCTTGGCCGCCATCCACGAGAAAAAACGCATCGCCCTAGCCAATAAGGAAACCCTAGTCTGTGGGGGGGAGCTGGTCATGAGCGAGTCCGCCCGCTGCGGCGCGGAGATCGTGCCGGTGGACAGTGAGCACTCCGCCATTTTCCAGTGTCTCCAGGGCAGCCGCAGCCACGGAGAAATCAAGCGGGTCATCTTGACCGCCTCCGGCGGCCCCTTCTTCGGCAAGAGTCGGGAAGAACTGAAGTACGTCACCCGTGCTGACGCCCTGAAGCACCCCAACTGGTCCATGGGCGCGAAAATCACCATCGACTCCGCCACCCTCATGAACAAGGGCTTGGAGTTCATCGAGGCCATGCGCCTGTATCGGCTCACCCCCGACCAGGTGTCCATTGCCGTCCACCCCCAGAGCATTATCCACTCCCTGGTGGAATACCGAGACAACGCCGTTTTGGCACAGTTGGGCGTGGCGGATATGCGTTTGCCTATCCAGTACGCCCTGACCTATCCTGACCGGACGGAGGCAGTGGCAGCAACCCTGGATCTGTTCTCCTGTCCGCCTCTGACCTTTGCCAAACCGGACTTGGACACCTTCCAGTGCTTGAAACTGGCCTTAGAAGCGGCACGGAAATCGGGCACGCCCTGCGCAGTGCTCAACGGTGCCAATGAGGCGGCGGTTGGACTGTTTTTACAGGATAAAATTGGGTTTCTGGATATTGCTGATTTGGTGCAGTATGCCCTGGAAACCGTGCCGGAAGGCTCGGCGGATACCCTGGAACAGATCTTGACCGCCGACCACGCCGCCCGGGAAGCAGTGGCGTCCGCTTGGAGCCGTATGTAAAAGAATGTGAGGAATTATGACCAAACTCATCTATATCATCATCGCAATCGTCATCTTCGGTCTCCTCATCGCCATCCACGAGCTGGGTCACTTTCTAGTGGCCAAAGCCTGCGGCGTGAAGGTGTTGGAATTCTCCATCGGCATGGGGCCTCAGCTGTGGCATAAGGAGGGAAAGGAGACCCAATATTCCCTCCGCCTGTTCCCCATTGGCGGATTCTGCGCCATGGAAGGGGAGGACGGGGAGAGTGATGATCCGCGTGCCTTTGGCAACACCGCCGGATGGAAAAAATTCCTGGTTTTGATCGCCGGCTCTGCCTCCAATTTTATCGCCGGAATGCTCCTCATCCTCTGCCTTTTCGCCGCCTCCACTGGTTACGTCTCCACCACCCTCAGTGGCTTCGTAGACGGCTTCCCCTGCCAGGGGGAGACGATGCTCCAGGCTGGAGATGAGATCGTTTCCATTGACGGCAGCGCTGTCCTGCTCTACAGTGACATCTCCACCCTGTTAAATCGGGGCAACGGCAAGACCCATGACATCGTGGTGCGCCGAGACGGGGAGAAGATCACGCTGAATGACCTGCCCCTGACGCCGCGGGAATATGAGGTGGAGGGCAAAAAGGTCACCATGTATGGCCTGTACTTCCAAAGCAAGGAGGCTACCTTCGGCAGCAAGCTGCGTCTGGGACTGGCCAACAGTGTGGACTTCGTGCGGATGATTTGGTGGAGCCTGGAAGACCTGTTCACTGGCGCAGTGGGGTTCAGCGCCCTCTCCGGCCCCATCGGCATCGTAGATGCCATGGGACAGATGGCCGAGTCCGCCGATGGAGTACGGCAGGCAGTGGATAACCTGCTCTACTTCGCCGCTTTTTTGGCTATCAACTTGGCCTTTATGAACCTGCTGCCCCTCCCCGCCTTGGACGGCGGACGGGTGTTTTTTCTGATTTTAAACGGCTTGGCAGTCCTGCTCTTTCGCAGACGCATTCCCGCCAAATATGAAGGATACGTCCACTTCGGCGGCCTGGTGCTGCTGCTGGGCTTGATGGTCGTGGTGGCCGTCCAGGACGTCTATCGCATCATCGGTTAGTAAAAGAGGTAGATACCATATGACAAAACAGATCAAAGTGGGCAACGTCTTGGTAGGCGGCGGTGCGCCCGTCTCCATCCAGTCTATGTGCAGCACCCGCACTGACGACCCGAAAGCCACCATCCAGCAAATCCGCCGCTTGGAGGAAGCGGGCTGTGAGATCGTCCGGGTGGCAGTACCCGACAAAGCCTCCGCCAAGGCCATCGGCACCATCAAGGAGCACTGCAAGATTCCGCTGGTGGTGGACATTCACTTCGACTATAAGTTGGCTCTGGAATGCATCGCCGCCGGAGTGGATAAAGTGCGCATCAACCCAGGCAACATCGGTTCTCCCGACCGAGTGAAGGCGGTGGCGGACGCCTGCCGGCAGAAAAATATCCCCATCCGCATCGGTGTCAACGGGGGCAGCTTGGAGCAGGACATCCTGGCCAAATACGGCAAGGTCTGCCCAGAAGCCCTGGTGGAATCCGCCTTCGGCCACATCAAGCTGCTCAACCGATTTGACTTCGACGACATCTGCGTTAGCTTGAAATCCTCCAGCGTCCCTATCACCATGCAAGCCTACCAGCTTATGCGCCAGCGCAGCGACTACCCCCTTCACCTGGGGGTCACCGAGGCGGGCACCGCCACCATGGGCACCATCAAATCCGCTATCGGCATCGGTGGTCTGCTGGCACTGGGCATCGGTGACACCTTCCGGGTGACCCTGACCGCCGATCCGGTGGAGGAAGTGGTCACCGCCAAGCGCATCCTGCAAGCCGTTGGCCTGCGCCAGGACGGCCCCAACCTCATCTCTTGCCCCACCTGCGGACGGACCCGCATCGACTTGATCCCGTTGGCACAAGAGGTGGAGCGCCGCCTGAAAACGGTGCAAAAACCCATCACTGTAGCAGTCATGGGCTGCATCGTCAACGGCCCCGGGGAAGCGTCCGCAGCAGATGTGGGCATCGCTGGCGGCAACGGCTTCGGAATGCTCTTTTCCCACGGAAAAGTGCTGAAAAAGGTGCCGGAAGACCGGTTAGTAGACGAATTGTTCGCGTTAATTGATACCTTGTAATCGACCTCAGGAGAGTACTATGCGAGATAAACAAGGCATTCCGCTGCTCCAAATGTTCGCCCAGTGCGCACTGCACGGGGCGACGCTGGAGGCGGCGCAAAGCTGTATCATATGGGATGCCGCCATCCACCAGGCCAGCCGGTCGGTGGACTTGGAGGTGTCCTTTTCCTATCCCACCCCGCCCGACCAGGTCGCTGCCATCCAGCAGAGTATCTGCTTGGCCTACGGCCTGCAAGCAGCCACGCTGCGCCAGCCCCAGCCGGCGGCGCAGCCCACTCCGGAACTTGTTCCGGAGCCGGTTCCCGCCCCCGTCCCAGCGTCAGCGGAACCTGTCGTGGATGCCGGAGCAAGGGATGACATCCCCTTGCCAGAGGAGCCGCCGGAGGAGGCGTTCCCTCAGGAACCCTGCTGGGAAGAACTGCCGCCGGAACCGCCGGAAGCAATGGACGCACCGCCCATCCCGAATACGCCAGCGGATGTGTTCGCCCAGACGGAAGCCCTCCGTCAGGCGGCCATGAAAAAGGCCATGGCCAACCGCCCCCCCATGCCTGTGAAAAAGAAGGGGCAGCTGAAACCGGTGGTGGGGATGATTTTGGGCAAGTCCATCCGCACCAAGCCTATTCCCATGAGCGAGGTGCGTCTGGACTTGCGGCGGGTCACCGTCACCGGCAAGGTGTTCGGCATCGACCATCGGGAGCTGAAAAAGCGCAACGCTTGGGTCATCCGTTTCTATGTCACGGACAACACCAATTCAGTCACCGTCTCCAAATTCATGGAAAATCGGGCGGCAAAACCCATCCTAGAGGGCATCAAGAAGGGGATGTATGTGACGGTGGAGGGCAAGCTGGGGCTGTATAACGGCGATCTGGAGCTGTCCCCCTTTGCCATCGCCGAGGCGGAAGCGCCGCCTGCCCGAAAAGATCGGGCGGAGGAGAAGCGGGTGGAGCTGCACCTACATACCAGATTTTCCAAGATGGACGCCCTCACTGAGGTGAAGGACGCAGTCAAGCGCGCCATCTCCTGGGGGCACAAGGCCATCGCCATCACCGATCACGGTATCGCCCAGGCGTTCCCCGATGCAGCCAGTGCCGCCGGAGACAAGATCAAAGTCATCTACGGCGTGGAAGGGTACTTTGTCAACGATGTGGACGACCGAGTGGTGGTGCACGGAGACTGTCCGCTGTCCATAGACACTGAGATCGTCTGCTTCGACATCGAGACTACCGGTCTGAGCCGGAAACGGGACGTCATCACCGAGATCGGCGCCGTGGTGCTCAAGAACGGGGAAGTGGTGGATCAGTACAACACCTTCGTCAATCCGGCTCGCCCCATCCCTCGAAACATCGTGGAGCTGACCGGCATCACCGACTCCATGGTGGCCGATGCGCCCAGCCAGGAGGAGGCGCTGAACGCCTTTTTGGACTGGGTGGGAGATCGTCCCCTGGCCGCTCACAACGCCGAGTTCGACATGGGATTTTTGGCGGAAGGGTGCGCCCGGATGGGGCGACCGTTCACCAATCCATCCATTGACACCCTGATCTTGGCGCAGAATCTGCTGCCGGATTTGGGAAAATACAAATTGGACATCGTGGCGGAGCACCTGAAACTGCCCGCCTTCAACCACCACCGCGCCTGCGATGATGCCGCCATGGTGGGCTATATGCTCATGCCCTTCCGGCGGATGCTGGGGGACTTGGGGGTGGAGCGCATTGACCAGATCAACGGCAAAATGCTCCAGCTCCGTTCGGCGGTGAAGCGCCGGCAAAAGCCGGGACACGTCATCCTGTTGGCGAAAAACCAGTCCGGTCTGCGCAACCTTTACAAGCTCATCTCCCTGTCCCACCTGGAGCATTTCCACCGGTTCCCCATCATGCCTAAGAGCCTGATCAACGAGAACCGAGAGGGACTGATCGTGGGTAGCGCCTGCGCTGCCGGCGAGCTGTTCAAGGCGATCTTAGACCACAAAGACTGGCGGGAGCTGCGGCGCATTGCGTCCTGGTACGACTTCTTAGAGATCCAGCCCATCTGCAACAACTTCTTTCTGCTGGACAAGGGCACCATCGCCGATGAAGAAGGCTTGCGTGACCTGAACCGCACCATTGTGAAGCTGGCCAAGGAGCTGAACAAGCCGGTGTGCGCCACGGGCGACGTGCATTTCCTGGATCCGGAGCAGGAACAGTTCCGGCACATTTTGCTCAACGCCAGCGGCTTTTCCGATGCAGATAAATCTTTGCCCATCTACTTTAAGACTACCGACGAGATGCTGGACGAATTTGCGTACTTAGGTGCAGAGGACTGCCGGAAGGTGGTCATCGACAACCCCAATCACATTGCCAAAATGTGCGATGTGATCCCGCCCCTGCCCAAGGGGTTGTTTGCGCCAAAACTGGAGAATTCGGCGGAGGAATTGGAGCGGCTGGTGTACGAAAAAGCCCACCGCCTGTACGGCGATGAGCTGCCCAAGATCGTCCAAGACCGTATCGACCTGGAGCTGCCGGGCATCATCCAGCGGAAGTACGATGTCATCTATATGTCCGCCCAGAAGCTGGTGGCGGACTCCATGGAGCACGGCTACCTAGTGGGCTCCCGAGGCAGTGTCGGCTCCTCCATCGTGGCCTTTTTGTCCGGCATCACTGAGGTCAACAGCCTGCCGCCCCACTACCGCTGCCCCAACTGCCGCTATTCCGACTTCGACACGGACATTGAAAAGTACGGCTGCGGGGCGGACTTGCCTGACAAGATCTGCCCTCATTGCGGCACGCCTATGGACAAGGACGGGTTCAACATCCCCTTCGAGACCTTCCTGGGCTACGGCGGCACCAAGGTACCGGATATCGACCTGAATTTTTCGGGCGAGTACCAGGCCAAGGCGCACCAGCACACCTTTGAGCTGTTCGGCGAGAGCCATGTGTTCAAGGCAGGCACCGTGGGCACCGTGGCGGAGCAGACCGCTTATGGGTATGTGTTAAAGTACCTGGAGGAGCGGAATCTGACCGTTTCCGAGGCGGAAAAGGCCCGTTTGGCTGCTGGATGTACCAACGTCAAGCGCACGACCGGTCAGCACCCTGGCGGCATGGTGGTCATCCCAGCTGACAAAGAAATCTATGATTTCTGTCCGGTGCAGCATCCGGCGGATGACCCTCATTCAGACATCATCACCACCCACTTTGAATACCACTCCATGGAGGACAACCTGCTGAAGCTGGATATGCTGGGGCACGATGACCCCACCATGATCAAGATGCTCCAGGACTTGACCGGAGTAGACCCGCAAAAGATCCACCTGGACGACAAGGACACCATGTCCATCTTCTGCTCCTCCAAGGTGCTTGGCTTTGAGAACGACCCGGTGCTGGGGCCTACCGGTTCCTGCGGCATCCCGGAGTTCGGCACTAGCTTTACCCGTGGGATGCTCATCGACACCCAGCCCAAGAACTTTGACACCCTCCTGCGCCTGTCCGGTTTCTCTCATGGCACTGACGTGTGGCTGGGCAACGCCAAGGACTTGATCTTGTCTGGCACCGCCTCGGTCACCGAGGCCATCGGCTGTCGAGATGACATCATGCTCTACCTCATCTCCATGGGCGTGGACGAGCTGCGCAGCTTCAAATTCATGGAAGCGGTGCGAAAGGGCGTCATCCATAAGGGCAAAAGCTGGCCAGACGGGATCGTAGAAGAAATGCAGGAACACAACATTCCGGAATGGTACATTGAGTCCTGCCGGAAGATCAAATACCTGTTCCCCAAAGCCCACGCCGTGGCCTACGTCACTATGGCCTTCCGTATCGCCTGGTTCAAGGTGCATCGCCCGCTGGCCTTCTATGCAGCCTACTTCTCCATCCGTGCCAAGGCAGTGGACGCCACCTGTATGTGCTTGGGTATGGACGTGTGCAAGGCCAAGATGGCAGAGATCAAAGCCAAGGACAAGGTCTCCGATGTGGAGGATAAGATGTATACCACCCTGGAGATGTGTTATGAATTCTACCTCCGCGGCTTCACCTTTGGCAAAATGGACTTGTACCAGAGTGTGGCCAAGGACTTTATCATGGTGGAGGAGAAAAAAATGCTCATCCCCCCCTTCGTCTCTATCCCCGGCCTGGGGGAAGCGGCGGCGGAGTCTATCGTAGAGCAGCGGCAGGGCAGGGAATTCATCTCCGTAGAGGAACTGGTGGACGCCTGCCCCAAGGTTTCCAAAGCCCATGTAGAACAGTTGCGGCATATGGGGGCACTGGACGATCTGCCCGACACCAGTCAACTTACTTTGTTTTAGCGGAAAGGCGGTTTGTGAATGGAACAAAACACGATTCAACTCTTTCGTTGGGCGAAAGAACTGCAAAATATGGCTGCCGCCGGCATCCAATACACCACCAATGATTTCGATCGGGAGCGCTTTTTGCGCATCCGAGAAATTGCGGCGGAGATGGCCGCTTATGAGTTGGATCTGCCTCCGGCGCAGCTCAAGGATGCCTTTGCCCTGGACTTGGGCTATCAGACCCCCAAGATCGAGACGCGTGCCGCCATCTTCAATGATGACCGAGTTTTGCTGGTGCGGGAGCGGAACGGAAAATGGTCCATGCCCGGCGGCTGGTGCGATGAGGGGGAGACGATCCGTTCCAACACAAAAAAGGAGGCGTGGGAGGAATCTGGCCTGAGCGTAGACCCCTATCGCATTGTTGCTCTGGACAGCCAGCAGAAACGCAACCGTCCCGCCAACTTTTACGGCGTTTGTAAGGTGTTCGTCCTCTGTCGGGTATTGGGCGGCGAGTTCCAGCCCAACATTGAGACGTCAGAACGACGATATTTCCCGCTGACCGACCTGCCGCCCCTGATCCTGGGGAAACAGAATCCGGAGCAGATCTGGATGTGTTACCAGGCGTATCGGGCAAGGGAGTGGGAGCCGCGGTTCGACTAACTTCCTTTTTTGAAAAAAGGAAGCGAAAAAACTTTACGGCGCTGCGCGTCTGTTCGGCGGAAGAAGTTGCCTCGGAGCGAATTTCTTGCTTTGCAGGGCTTGACAGGCGAGCGTAAATCCCGTCTGCGGCAAGGTTTCCCTGCGGGAAACGCTTGTACGCCGGACTCCCGGCGAATGAGCGCAGGAAAGGGTGAATTCCCGGCTTCGCCGGGAAGAGGGGAAACCCCGCAGCGTTAAGAAAACCTGCCGGGGGCAGGTTTTTAGCGTAGGCCCTGCCTGCCAGCAGGTGGGGAGTTGGTTAAGAAGGTAAAAGCAACCAAATAGTACAACCATCCCCAGGGGTTTCCCTTTCTTATGTAGTGTGCTTCCGAACCAATACCCACCCCATTCATCCAAAATGCCAGTTGACAAACAAACTGTTCCGTGATAATGTATTAGCGAACTAAAGCAACAGCGGGCGCATCGACCAAACCCGTTTTTCAGATAGGAGTGCAGACGCAATGAAATACATCCCCAACACCCCGGAGGGCACCCGAGATCGCCTGTTCGGCGAGTGCATGGAGCGGCGCATCGTCCAGAGCCAGCTCACCCGTGTGTTCCGCCAGCGGGGTTATACGGAAATCATGACGCCGGAGATGGAATACTATGATGTGTTCACCCTGGCAGGCAACAATATTCCCCAGGAAAACCTCACCAAGGTCATCGACCGCAGCGGCAAGATTTGCGTCATGCGGCCGGATATGACCACCCCCATCGCCCGTGTGGCGGGCACCAAGCTCAAGGACATGGTACTGCCTCGGCGGTTCTTCTACAACGGCACCGTCTACCGCTCCAACACCGGCAACAAGGGCAACAGCAGCGAAATCCCTCAGTGCGGCATCGAGCTCATCGGCGCCGGCGGCATCAAAGCGGATTTGGAGGTTATCGCTGCCGCTGTGGAGTCTATGAAGGCTTGTGGTCTGGAGAAATTCCATGTGGAATTGGGGCACGCCGGTATCTTCCGCCTGTTCTCCGACCGGCTGGATATGGACGAGGAGGAGACGGAGAAGATGCGCTCCCTCATTGAGGGCAAGAGCTACGCCGCCCTGAACGATTTCCTCATTCCCTATGAAAAGCAAGAGGGCTGCGCCGCCATCAAGCGCCTGGCCTTCCTGTTCGGCGGGGTAGAGGTGCTGGACGAGGCGGAAGCCCTCCAAGGCGGCCCCACCGAGGTCACCGCTTACTTGCGTACCTTATATGATACCCTCTGCGCTGCCGGCTTCGGTGACCATGTGAAGTTCGACCTGGGCATGGTGCACCAGCTGGACTACTACACCGGCGTCATCTTCCGAGGCTATGCCGAGGGCGCTGGCGTGGCTGTCCTCTCCGGCGGCCGCTATGACAACCTGGCCACCTGCTTCGGCCGTCCCGCCAAAGCCACCGGCTTCGCCGTGGATGTGGACGCTCTGGCCTCCTGCCTGCCCAAGGCGGAGCTGCCTCAGGTGGAGAAGGTCATCCACTTCGAGCCGGAGCTGTTGGGCTGGGCGCTGTCCATCGTGGATCACACTCCGGAGGGCACCTGCCAGCTCTCCCCCTGCCTGAAGCTGGAGAGTACCATGCAGATGGCACGGGAGCACGGCGTCAAGACCGTCATCGTATTGGACGACAAAGGACAGCGGGAGGTATCGGTATGAGCAACAGATTGCGCATCGCCCTGACCAAGGGCAGACTACAGGACAACAGCGTGGCACTCTTTGAGCGGGCAGGGTTGGATTGCTCCCCCATCAAAGACCCCGGCCGCCGCCTGGTTCACTCCATCCCCAACTACCCCCTGGACGCCGTCCTGTCCAAAGCCCCCGATGTTATCACCTATGTGGAGCACGGCATCTGCGACCTGGGCATTGTGGGTAAGGACACCATCATGGAGCAGGGGGGCAGCTTCTTTGAGGTGCTGGATTTGGGTTTTGGCAAATGCCGCTTTGCCCTGGCAGTAAAAGAGGGGAGCGACTTCTACGGCACCTACAAGACCCGCACCATCGCCTCCAAATACCCAGCGGTGACCAAGGCATTTTTCGCCGCTAAGGGCATGGACGTGGACGTGATCAAAATTGAGGGAAGTGTGGAGCTGGCGCCCATCTTGGGGCTGGCGGATGCCATTGTGGACATCGTGGAGACCGGCGCCACGTTGAAGGCCAACGGCCTGGTGCCTATCGAGACGGTGGCGCCCATCAGCGCCCGACTCATCGTGAATACGGCCAGCATGAAGCTGTACAAAAACGAGATTTTGGATTTTATCAGTAAGTGTGAACAGTATATTGAGGGATAACACATGATTCAGATCATCAAAGCAGACGGCGCAGCAGAGCTGGCGCTGATCGATAATTTGCGTACCCGTGCGGCGGAGATCGGCGAGGAGATCAACCGCACCGCCGCCCAAATGATGGCGGATGTGAAGGAACGGGGCTATGAGGCCGTCCGGGAGTACAGCGTGAAGCTGGACGGGGCGGAGCCCAAGGAGTTTTCCAAGGAGGAATTGCAGGCGGCCTATGACGCCTGTGACCCTAAACTCATCTCCGCCATGGAGCACGCAGCCAACAACATCCGAGACTACAACGAGCACTTGCTGTGCAAGACGGTGGAGTGGACGAATCCGGACGGAGGCAAAGTGGGACGCATCGTCCGCGGCCTGACTCGGGTGGGCGTCTACGTCCCCGGCGGCACCGCCGCCTATCCCTCCAGTGTCCTCATGAACGCCGTCCCCGCCAAGGTGGCCGGAGTCAAGGAGATCGTCATGGTGACGCCTCCCACGGAAAACCTGAACCAGGCGGTGCTGGCTGCGGCCAAGATCGCCGGTGTGGATCGGGTCATCGGCGTCGGCGGCGTCCAGGCGGTGGCGGCGTTGATGTACGGCGCTGGATTTATCCCCCGAGTGGACAAGCTGGTGGGGCCGGGCAGCGCCTATGTGGCAGCGGCCAAGCGGATGGCCTACGGCACGGTAGATATCGACATGGTGGCAGGCCCGTCTGAAATTTTGATCGTGGCGGACAACACCGCCAACCCCAAGTTCGTGGCCGCCGACCTGATGAGCCAGGCGGAGCACGACAAGCTGGCGTCTCCCATGCTGCTCACCACCAGCCAGGCGCTGGCGGAGGCAGTCGATCAAGAGATCATCCGCCAGATGTCCTACCTGGAACGCAGCGAGATCATGGAGCAGTCCTTTGCCAACTTCGGCGCCGCCATCGTCTGCGACACCTTGGAGCGCTGTGCGGAGCTGGCTGATCTGATCGCGCCGGAGCACCTGGAAATCTGCACTGCCCAGCCCCGTGCCCTCCTGCCCTATATCCACAACGCAGGCGCTATCTTCCTGGGTCACTGGGCGCCGGAGCCTTTGGGCGACTATTTCGCCGGCCCCGCCCACGTTCTGCCCACCTCAGGCACCGCGCGGTTCTTCTCGCCCCTGTCCGTGGATAGCTTTTTGAAGATGACCAGCATCATGGAGTTCGACCAGGACACCCTGGGCAGCATCCACAAAGATATCGAGGTGTTTGCGGAGACGGAGCATCTGACCGCTCACGCCAACGCCATCAAAGTACGATTTGAGTAACCGGGAGGGATGACCATGGCACGGACTGGAACTGTCCTGCGAAACACCAAAGAGACCCAAATTGAGGTTGTCGTGAACTTGGACGGCGGCGATGTGAACGTCAAGACCGGCATCGGTTTCTTTGACCATATGCTCACCGCCTTCGGGTTCTATGCCAAGATTGGACTTACTGTCCAGGCCACCGGTGACCTCTATGTAGACGGCCACCACACGGTGGAGGACGTGGGCATCTGCCTGGGTCTGGCACTGAAACAGGCGCTGGGCGACCGAGCGGGCATCCGGCGGTTTGGCAGCTGCTACGTGCCCATGGACGAGGCGTTGACCTTCACGGCGCTGGACTTCTCCAACCGCCCTTATCTGGTCTTTGACGCCTCCATGCCCCAGGAGCGCATTGGCGAGTATGACAGCTGCTTGACGGTGGAGTTCATGCGTGCCCTGGCCATGAACGCCGGTATCACCCTCCACCAGAAGTGTTTCTATGGAGCCAACGCCCACCACATCACCGAGGGCCTTTTTAAAAGCCTGGGGATGGCGGTGCGGGACGCCGTAAAAGTGGAAGGCAGCGGCGTGGTGTCCACAAAGGGAGTGTTGTAAATGGGCTATATCGCAGTAATCGACTACGGCGTGGGCAATCTGATGAGTGTCACCAACGCCTTGCAGTATATCGGTCGGGAGAGCAAAATCACCGACCAGGCGTCCGACCTGGAACGGGCGGACGGCATCATCCTACCCGGCGTGGGGGCGTTCCCCGATGCGGCGGAGAAATTGCAGCAGACCGGCCTGGTGGCCACCCTGAAAGAGCAGGCCGTCAAGAAGCCCGTGCTGGGCATCTGCCTGGGAATGCAGCTGTTGTTCGACTGGAGCAGCGAGGTGCGCAAGACCGATGGTCTGGGCTTCGTCTCCGGACAGGTGGAGCTGATCGAAACCGATTTGAAGCTGCCCCACATCGGCTGGAATAGCCTGCAATTCCCCAACCCGTCTCCGCTGTTCGCCGGTCTGGACGAGGGGTGCTATGTGTACTTCGTCCACAGCTTTTGCGGCAGCGCCGCCCGACAGGAGAACGTCATCGCCACCACCGATTACGGTGGGGAAGTGCTGGCCGCCGTCCAGAGCGGCAACGTGTTCGGCACCCAGTTCCATCCGGAAAAATCCGGTGATGTGGGGATGCAGATTTTGAAGAACTTTGGAGGACTGACCAAATGATCCTGGAACCTGCCATTGATTTGAAAGACGGAAAGGTTGTGCGCCTGAAAAAGGGCGATTTTGACACCGTCCACCAGGTGGCCGATGACCCGGTAGCCGTGGCGCAGGCGTTCGCCGCTGCCGGCGCCAAGGTCATCCACATGGTGGACTTGGACGGTGCCAAGAGCGGCAGTCGGGTGAACGCCGCCATCGTGAAGGAGGTCGCCAAACAGTCCGGCATGAGGATCGAGATGGGCGGCGGCATCCGGAGCATGGAGGACTTGCAAGCGGTGGACGCCATGGGCGTCTGGCGCATGGTCATCGGCTCTGCGGCAGTCACCGACCCGAATTTTGTAAAGGAAGCCGTCCGGATCTACGGTGATCGCATCGCTGTGGGCTGTGACGCCCTGAACGGGGAGGTCAAGACCGCCGGTTGGGTGGAAGGCAGCGGCCTGGACTATGTGGACTTCGCCAAGCAGATGGAGTCCTTTGGCGTCAAGACCCTCATCTTCACCGATATTGCCACCGATGGGATGCTCTCCGGCCCCTCCTTTGCCGCTCTGGAACGGCTGCAAAAAGCGGTTTCCTGCCAGATCGTGGCCTCCGGAGGCGTGTCCAACAACGAGGACATCCGGAAGCTGAAGGAAATGGGGCTGTACGGTGCCATCATCGGCAAAGCCTATTACGCCGGTACCATCGACCTGGCGCAGGCGGTGGCGGACGGCGGCAGCCAGGACAACCCGTAAGGAGGGACGACTATGTTAGCCAAACGCATTATCCCTTGTCTGGACGTCCGAGATGGACGAGTGGTCAAGGGTGTGAATTTTGTCAACATCCGAGACGCCGGTGACCCGGTGGAGCTGGCCACCTACTACTCCCAGCAGGGCGCGGACGAAATCGTTTTTTTGGACATCACCGCCACCTATGAAGCCCGCAAGACCGTGGCCGACGTGGTGCGCAAGACCGTTCAGCAGGTGTTTGTGCCCGTCACCGTGGGCGGCGGCATCCGCACCTTGGAGGATTTTCAGGAGCTGCTGCGGGCGGGGGCGGATAAGATCAGCGTCAACTCGGCGGCGGTGAAGGATCCCACCCTCATCTCCCGTGCGGCGGAGCGGTTCGGCAGCCAGTGCGTGGTGTTGGCCATCGACGCCAGACGCCGGGAGGATGGCAGCTATGAAGTGGTGGTGGCCGGTGGCCGGACGCCCACCGGATTGGATGCCATCGAGTGGGCGAAAAAGGGCGAAGCCCTGGGGGCAGGGGAGATCTTGCTGACCTCCATGGACGCTGATGGCACCAAGAAGGGCTTCGACCTGGAGATGACCCGCGCTGTCACCAACGCCGTCCACATCCCAGTCATCGCCTCCGGCGGCTGTGGGGCGTTGGAGCACTTTGCAGACGTGTTTACCCAGGCGGACGCCGATGCCGCCCTGGCGGCGTCCCTGTTCCACTTTGGGGAGCTGACTGTGCCCCAGGTGAAGGATTATCTGAAAACCCAAGACATACCCGTGCGGTGAAGGGAGCCGTTATGATCGAAACCAAAGATTTATTTGCCAAATCCGACCTGATCCCGGTCATTATCCAGGATCGGGCGACCAAGGACATCCTGATGCTGGGCTACACCAACCAGGAAGCCTATCAGAAGACCTTAGAGACCCACACCGCCTGGTTCTGGAGCCGGAGCCGTCAAAAGCTGTGGAACAAAGGGGAGACCAGCGGTCATTTCCTCTATGTGAAGAAGATGATCACCGACTGTGACACGGACACCCTGCTCTACCTCTGCGACCCAGTGGGACCCACCTGCCACACCGGCCGCCGGAGCTGCTTCTTCAACGGCATCTGGACGGAAGCCCAGATTCAGAACGCCCTGCAAGAGCAGTACGAGGTGGTGGTGGATCGCAAGATACATGACGGCGGCGAAAAGTCTTACACCAACTACCTGTATCGGGAAGGGTTGGATAAGATTTTGAAAAAGTGCGGCGAGGAGTGTTTTGAGGCGGTCATTGCCGCTAAGGACGAGGATACACCGGAGACATTGGGGGAGCTGTGCGATGTGTTCTATCACACCGCTGTCCTGCTGGGCAATGAGGACGTGACTCTGGACGCAGTGTTGGCGGAGGTGAACACCCGCTGCCAGCAGGAAGGCCAGCCCATGGACGCCCTGTTCGATGTTATCCGAGAACGGCAGCACAGTGAGGACGAGAACTCCTACACCGCCTACCTGTTCCGAGAGGGGCTGGATAAAATCTTGAAAAAGGTGGGCGAGGCGTGCAGTCTCCTGCTCATCGCTGCCAAAGCTGGCGATAAAGCCGGCATCGCCGCCGAGATGGGCAACCTGTACTATCACCTGATGGTCATGATGGTCTGCAAGGGCATCGCCCCACAGTTACTGGGGGATGCTTTAGACAAGCGGAACGGCAAGACGGGGAATCTGAAGCAGTTCCATACAACGGATCAGAATAGCTGAAGCAGAAAAAACGCTGTATTGCAACGAAAGTGCGTACAATACAGCGTCTTTTTTATGCGGAAATACAGATCAGCCGAAGTTCAGACCAGCACGAGGGTCTGATGGGATGGAGCGGCGGTCAATAAAAACCAATGCGCTGCACTTGACAGTGCGTGTATTTTCTGTATAATGATAGTGAACGATGTTCATATTGAGGGGGAACGCATGAATACGGTCGTAACATCAAAAGAAGATATCCTGAAAGCAAGCCGCGAATTGATTCGGGAACGGGGATGGTCTGCCATCAGCATCCGCTCTGTTGCGGCGGCCTGCGGGGTGTCGGTCGGCTCGATCTACAACTATTTTGATTCCAAGGCGGAGCTGATGAGCGCCGCAGTGGAAAGCGTCTGGCGTGAGATCTTCCACCGGCCAGCGGATGACACCATCTTTCAGGATGTGCAGGCCTGCATTTTGTGGATGTATGAGCGGATGGCCTATGGCTGTCAGCAGTATCCAGGTTTTTTCACGCTGCATTCTCTCGGCTTTATGCGAGAGGAGAAGGACGACGGCAAGCGGCGTATGCAGCAGACATGGCAGCACATTTTAGCAGGTCTTTGCGCAGTTTTGAAGCAGGACACCAAAATTCGGCCGGACGCATTCACGGAACAGCTCACGGCGGAAAAGTTTGCGGAGGTGTTGTTTGCCCAGATGCTCTCGGCGCTGCTGCGGCAGGATTACGATCCCACCGCCGTACTGGAGATTACGCGCAGAACGCTTTATTAAAAATTCCCACCACGCTGTGGGAATTTTATATTCTGCAAATTGAACAGTGTTCACCCAAAGAAGGTAACCTATGAAAGTAAAACGGAATACTCTGCTGCTCCTTGCGTGCCTTGTGTGGAGTGCAGCGGGCTTCAACATCCTTCGCATTGGACTTTCGGCGTATCCCGCCTATCGTGCTGTGGTAAATTATCTGCTGTCTGCGCTGGTTTTTGCCGTGTTCCAAATTTTCATCTTCGGCAAGCTGGTTAAAAAGCACACAGCACGCATCAGCGCTTACGAGGAGGAGCGCCATTTCTTCCTCAAATTCTTTGACGGAAAGTCCTTTGCGATCATGGCGGTGATGATGACCGGCGGCATTGCGCTGCGAGCCAGCGGGCTGGCACCGGAGCGATTCATCGCCTTTTTCTACACCGGTCTCGGCGCTTCGCTTTTGCTGGCGGGGCTGCTGTTTGGCTGTAACTTCGGCAAGGCAACGGTAACTGCAGCCAAAGGCAACGAATAATGTAAGAAAAGAGGAACCTATCAATGCAAGCAATGGTTGAAACACTTTTTGACGCCGTATATCTGATCTCTGTGATCACCATCGGCGTTTTGATGATCTGTGGAAGCAAGGGCAATGCGCAGTTCAAGCTCTTTGGCCTGATGGCCGTGGTGCTGGGCGCAGGCGACTCCTTCCACCTTGTCCCCCGTGCGCTGGCACTGTGTACCACGGGGCTTGAAAACTACACCGTTCCCTTGGGGCTGGGCAAGTGGATCACCTCTGTTACGATGACAGTCTTTTATGTGCTGCTCTACTATGTGTGGCGTCAGCGCTATCAGATCAAGGACAAGACGGAACTGACCGCCGCTGTATACGGCCTTGCTGCCGCTCGCATCATTCTTTGTATGATGCCGCAGAACCAGTGGATGAGCGCTGCATCGCCCCTCTCCTGGGGCATCTACCGCAACATTCCCTTTGCCCTGCTGGGCCTTCTCATCATCGTGCTGTTCTACCGCAGCGCAAAGGAGCACAATGACAGTTCCTTCCGCTGGATGTGGCTGACCATCGTGCTGAGCTTTGGCTTCTATATCCCTGTGGTGCTGTGGGCAGACACGTTCCCTATGATCGGTATGCTGATGATCCCCAAGACCTGCGCTTATGTGTGGACGGTGTTGATCGGCTACTCCGCTATGAAAAAAGAGTGCAAGTAGCAGCACAAAAGATCCGATGCGTTTGGAGCACCGGATCTTTTTTAGAAGACGTCTGCCATTGCTGAACCGGCAGAACTTCAGTCTCCATAAGTAATTTCGTGTTTCTGCGAATTTTGGGAGCCTGTGAGGATAAATAAAGTTGACAGCCTATTCTCTCGGTTAGTCGGATTTTGCCCGCTGTGCAAATACTGATTTCGTCCTTGTCCGTACAAAATCCGCCTGTCCTACTGCCGCAGAAAAGTGTCTGCCTACCGCTATCTGCCCTCATAGCAGATGGTGAAGCCAGCCCCTTTCCAGCGTCAGCCGGAAGCAAAGGTATCACACACTAGACTTTCCTACGG
>OGDF01000363.1_pt1 | contig 73996 bp, 66 predicted proteins | sample 1570141 | NCBI WGS metagenome assembly OGDF01 (sample SAMEA4370581, study PRJEB24528) | human gut metagenome
GGTGGACTGTTTTTTAAGAGGGAACGCCCTGCAAGTGAGGGCGTTCCCTTATTAATTTTATTGTACCTAAGAGATAAAAACAGCCGTTGTATCAATGATACAACGGCTGTTTTGTTCAGCAAAAAACTTTCGCTTACTTGATCTCGATTGTTGCGCCAGCAGCTTCGAACTTTTCCTTGATCTCGTTAGCCTCTGCCTCTGAAACGCCTTCCTTGATAGCCTTAGGAGCAGACTCAACTACTTCCTTAGCCTCCTTAAGACCAAGACCGAGAACTTCCTTAGCAACCTTGATAACGCCCATCTTAGCGTCACCGAAAGATGTAAGAACTACGTCGAACTCTGTCTTAGCATCAGCAGCTGCAGCTGCGCCGCCTGCTGCGGGAGCTGCTGCGATAGCAGCTGTTACGCCGAACTCCTCCTGAATTGCGTCTACGAGCTCGGAAAGCTCAAGTACGGAAAGAGTCTTGATATCTTCAACAAACTTTGTGATCTTCTCTGAAGCCATGATAATAATCTCCTTTGTAAATTATTTCCGCCTTTTGGCGATGTTTTAATTATGCTGCGGAATAGTTATCCGCAATGGTTTGAAGCAGGTAAAGCTGATTATGCAGCTTCCTCTGACTTCTTGTCTGCAACAGCCTGAAGTGTAGCAGCGAGCTTCTGCAGGGGACCCTGGAGAGAGCCAACGAGCTGAGCGAGGAGAACGTCCTTTGAAGGGATCTTGGAAAGAGCAGTAACTCCAGCCTGATCGTAAACTTCACCCTCTACATAACCAGCCTTGAGATTGAACTTCTCATCACCGGCAGCCTCAGCGAACTTGCCGAGAACTCTTGCAGGAGCAGTCTGGTCGTCATTTGAAAGAGCGATAGCGGTTGTACCGTTAAGAGACTCCTCAAAGCCTTCAAGACCGCAGTTTTTGAAAGCACGAAGAAGAAGTGTGTTCTTCTCTACGAAGTAGTTAACGCCTGCCTCACGAAGCTCCTTTCTGAGCTTAGTATCCTCCTCAACGGTGATACCCTTGTAGTCAACGAGAACACCTGAAACAGAGTTCTTGATGAGTTCTGTGAGCTGTTCAACCTTAGCCTTCTTAGCTTCAAGTACAGCATTGCTTGGCATTGTGTATTCACCTCCGAATAAAATATCATCGTATCCGAAAGCAACAAAAAAGTCCTTATCCGACAGCTCGGAAAGGACAATCAAAGTTATCATAAAACTTAATTGCTATTCCTCGGCGGGACTTACAAACCTTGCGGTAATGCCGGCTGTCTTTAGAATACGATATGTGCTGCGAATTTCACAGCCTTGTCATTATACCATACTCGTCCGTATTTGTCAAGCGTTTTCTGCAATTTTTTCTGTCATGCCGAAAAAAGGCGAAGGATCGCTCTGCCGAGGCTGCTTGCAGAGTAAATTTTATTATTTAATCAATGAAAAGGTATGGAAAATGTTTTAAAGATGTGCTATAATGGGTTATATACACTTTTAAGGAGATGAACCGCTGATGAAACTCATCGACTGTCACACGCACACACAGTTTTCCGTCGATTCGGAGGCTGACCTCGGTATGTGCGCTGAACGTGCCGACCGGCTCGGACTTGCCGCCTATGCGGTCACAGACCATTGCGAGTGCAACTCGTGGTATCCTGCCGAGCATTACAGCGACGGCGACGATATGCACGACAGCTACCGCTACAAGGACTGTTTTCTTGATTCTGTCGCGGCAGTCACGGCTCTTAAAGAAAAATACAACGGCAAATTCAACCTCATCTGCGGAGTTGAAATGGGTCAGCCACAGGCAGCTCCCGAAGCCGCCGCCTTTATAAACGCCGACGAAAGAGTGGACTTCATTATCGGTTCGCTCCACCAGATACGCGGTGAAAAAGACTTCTACTATATAGATTACATAGATCTCGGCACTGACAAGATATATGACCTGCTCGAACGCTATTTCATGGAGCTTAACGAGATGTGCCGCACGAATTCCTTTGACGTGCTCGGTCACCTCACCTACTGCCTGCGATACATGAAGCAAAGGCACGGGATAGAACCTGATATAAGCCGATTTGACGACATTATCGCGGATTTGTTCCGCACTCTCGCGCAGAACGGCAAGGGGATCGAGATAAACACTTCCGGACTTCGTCAGGGCTTTGGCGAAACTTTCCCGAACCTCAGATACACAAAACTTTTCCGCGAAATGGGCGGCGAAATAATTTCCGTCGGCTCAGATGCGCATACAGCCGAGGATATCGGCAAAAATGTCCGCGATGGCATAGAGATCGCCAAGGCGGCAGGCTTTACGCGGATCGCTTACTTCAAAAAGCGTCAGCCACAATTCATTGCTATTTAAGAGATGCTCCAGCGTCTCTGTGAAAGGATTGATATTATGAAAAACGAAATCATCAGAATTTTACAGCATAACGCCCGTATTTCAAACGCGGCTCTCGGCGAAATGCTCGGCATTGCCCCCGAGGAAGCAGCGGCGGAGATCGCAAAACTCGAAGAAGAAGGCGTTATCCGCGGCTACAGCGTTATTCTTGACGACGATAAATACGATAAATCCACAGTTCACGCCACGATAGAGCTTAAAATAACTCCCCACCGTGACAGCGGTTTCGACGATATCGCAAAGATAATCATGATGTATGACGAGGTCGAAAGCGTAAGCCTCATGTCCTCGGGCGCTTATGACCTTGCCGTTGAGGTAAAGGGCAGCAATCTCAAGGACGTTGCTTTCTTTGTCTCGGAGCGTCTTTCAACTATCGAAGGCGTTCTCTCTACCTCAACTCACTTCATTCTCAAAAAATACAAGGAAAAAGGTATCTTCATCGACGATGAAGAACCCGACGAAAGGGGTCTGTGTTGATCGTGATAGATTACGATAAAGTTCTTTCCAATAAAATTCAGAAAATAAAGCCCTCGGGAATACGCAAGTTCTTCGATATCGCAGGAACTATGAAAGACGTTATCAGTCTCGGTGTCGGCGAACCCGACTTCTCAACGCCATGGGTCATCAGAAAGGCTGCCATACAGGTTCTTGAGCGCAAGCAGATAGTATACGGCCCGAATAAGGGTCTTGCTCCGCTGAGAACCGAGATCACGAACATGATTGAGCGCAAGCACGGAGTGAAATACGACAGCGAGGACGAAGTTATCGTAACTGTCGGCGGCTCTGAGGCTATCGACCTTGCACTGCGCGGGATCATCGACCCCGGTGATGAGGTTCTCGTGGTCGAGCCTTGCTTTGTGTGCTACGCTCCCCTTGCTGAACTTGCAGGCGGAGTTCCCGTTTCTGTCCCCACAAGGCTCGAAAACAACTTCAAGCTCAGACTTGAGGACTTCAAGGACAAGGTCACAGAACGCACCAAAATGATAATAATGCCGTTCCCGAACAATCCGACAGGTGCTGTAATGACGCGCGAGGATCTCGAACCTATTGCGGAATTCCTGCGCGGAACAAACATCATGGTTCTCTCGGACGAGATATACTCCGAGCTTACCTACGGCAGAAAGCACTTCTCGATAATCGAACTTGAAGGCATGAGGGAGCGCACTATCTACGTCAATGGTTTCTCAAAGGCGTATGCAATGACAGGCTGGAGACTCGGCTATGTTACAGCTCCCGAGCCTATTATTTCTCAGATCGCAAAGATACATCAGTACGGTATTATGTGCAGTCCCTATGTCAGTCAGAATGCTGCCATTGAGGCGCTTACCTCATGCGAGGACGAGGTCAAAAAAATGGTCAGGGAATACGATCTGCGCCGCCGTTACCTCGTGACCGAGTTCAACCGTCTGGGACTTACCTGCTTCAACCCCGAGGGCGCATTCTATGTGTTCCCGTCGATCAAGAGCACCGGATTGTCCAGTGAGGACTTCTGCGAGAGACTCCTCTACGAGGAAAAGGTCGCAACAGTCCCCGGAAGCGCATTCGGCGAATCGGGCGAGGGTCACATAAGGATTTCCTACGCTTACTCTATGAAGCACCTCATGGAGGCTATGAGCCGAATTGAAAAATTCCTCAAAAATCTGGAGGCAGAGCACAATGCGGATTAAGGCGGCAGCTAAGATAAACCTCGCGCTTGATGTCACGGGAGTTCTACCAAACGGATATCACTCGATAGAGAGCGTTTTCCAGACTGTAAGCATATATGACGAGGTCGAGGTCGAGCTTGACGACAGCGGCATTATCACGCTGAACTGCGAGCAGCCCGAGGCTTTCATGGCAGCCGATAAGATCCCCTGTGACGAACGGAATATCGCTTACAAGGCGGCAGATAAGTTTCTGCGGGATAACTCGCTGAACTGCGGCTGCCGCATACACATTAAAAAGGGTATTCCCCCTCAGGCAGGAATGGGTGGCGGAAGTACAGACGCGGCGGCGGTTTTGTACTGCCTGCAAAAACTTACGGGAAAAAGCATTTCAGCTCCCGAAAAGCTTGGCGCGGACGTTCCGTTTTTTCTTACGGGCGGAACTGCCTACGTTGAGGGAATCGGCGAGAAAATCGTTCCAATAGCTGATTTTTCGGGAAAGATCCTTGTTATTGCAAAGGGCGCGGAAGGAGTTTCTACTGCCGTAGCCTACCGCGCGATAGATATGCTCGAAAATCCGCCACACCCTCAGACAAGAGAACTTGTACAGGCAATACAGACAGCTCCCGATGAGGCTTACCGCTATTTCGGCAACCTCTTTGAAAGTGCGGTAAACCTTGGTGAAGTAGCTGATATCAAGGCTCGAATGCTCAGCCACGGCGCACTTTCCTCTGTTATGACGGGAAGCGGCTCGGCGGTTTTCGGATTGTTCTCCGACAGAAAATCTGCTGAAATATGCAAGCGAGAACTTGCTGAAAACGGCTTTTTCTCGCAGGTGTGCGAGACTGTGGCAAATTCATTCACAGAAATATAAAAAAAACCTGTATTCGCGATATAACGAATACAGGTTACAGGGGTATCCGGAAGATCCGGATACCTTTTTTATTTTACTTGACTACAACTTTCTTGAAAGCCTTCTTGCCCTTGCGGACGATCGTTTCGCCCTCAAGCTTTATCTGAGCCTTAGCATCGGTTATCTTCTCGTCATTTACAGTGATTCCGCCCTGCTGAACAAGTCTGCGAGCCTCTGAAACCGAGGGTGCAAGTCCTGCCTTTACAAGGAGGTTGAGCAGACCGATAGTGCCGTCTGTGAGGTCTGCGGAGTCTATTTCAGCTACGGGCATATTTGCGTCATTGCCGCTGCCTCCAAAGAGAGCCTTTGCTGCCGCCTGAGCCTTCTCAGCTTCTTCCTCGCCGTGAACGAGCTTTGTCAGCTCATAAGCAAGAAGTTCCTTAGCCGCATTGAACTGCGCGCCCTCCATTGTCTTTTCCATTTCCTCTATCTGCTCTATCGGAACAAATGTGAGCATCTTCAGGCACTTGATAACGTCCGCGTCAGCAACGTTTCTCCAGTACTGGTAGAACTCGTAAGGCGAAGTCTTTTCTGGGTCGAGCCATACTGCGCCCTTTTCAGTCTTGCCCATTTTCTTGCCCTCGCTGTTGAGGAGGAGCGTGATAGTCATCGCATATGCGTCCTTGCCGAGCTTACGTCTGATAAGCTCTGTTCCGCCGAGCATATTGCTCCACTGGTCATCTCCGCCGAACTGCATATTACAGCCGTACTTCTGGAAAAGCTGGAGGAAGTCGTAGCTCTGCATTATCATGTAGTTGAATTCAAGGAACGAAAGTCCTCTCTCCATTCTCTGCTTGTAGCACTCTGCCGTGAGCATTCTGTTTACGCTGAAACAAGCGCCGACCTCACGCAGAAGTTCAACATAATTGAGGTTGAGAAGCCAGTCCGCATTGTTTACAGCAATTGCCTTGCCCTCGGAAAAGTCGATAAAACGGCTCATCTGCTTCTTAAAGCAGTCAACATTATGCTGTATTGTCTCGGGTGTGAGCATTTTTCTCATGTCAGTCTTGCCCGAAGGGTCGCCTATCATTCCCGTACCGCCGCCGAGAAGCACGATAGGCTTGTTGCCTGCCATCTGGAGACGCTTCATAAGGCAGAGCGCCATGAAGTGTCCTACATGGAGCGAATCCGCCGTGGGGTCAAATCCGATGTAGAATGTAGCCTTACCTGCGTTGATAAGCTCCTCGATCTCCTTTTCGTCGGTGAGCTGTGCAAGCAGACCGCGCCGTCTGAGTTCTTCAAATGTAGTCATGATCTATTTCTCCTTTGTTTTAAGGCTGTACAGAAAGTTGTACTGCGCCTCCTTATTTAAGCCGAGCCGCATAGGCAGCCAGCGTTTCTTACTGTCAGCTATGTCTCATGATAGCCTTTAAGACTCCAAGTACCGCTGAATGGAACAATGTCCGAAGCGCGACAAGAAGCTGTCCGCCCATGAAAACATATTTTACATAGCTGAAAAAGTATTTTCCTGTGGTACTGTCCTGATTTTCCGCCAAAGTTTGCATATAGGACAAGATCTCCGGCTTGCTGAACACGATATTCTGAATCGCAGCAGATATCAGCAGCGCCGCTGTGAAGCAAAGGTTCAGCCTTGCGCTGTCAAGTCCTGCAAGTCCCGTCAGTATGTGTATATGCTTGGTAAAATAATAAACAACAGCCACCGCAAGCACTGTACACAGCACCATTCTCACAAGCGGAGATTCCGCCGCAGCTTTGGCTGGGCTTACAAAGCCGATATACAGAAATGGCAGCGGCATGAGAAAGGCTGCCAGCGCCATACTGAAATACCCGATCGCTCTTTTCATAAACTCCCCCAAAATACAAAAATCCCCGAGCAGCCGCAAAGACCGCTCGGGGACGAAATTACTCGTGGTACCACCCCGATTCGCCGAAACACATAGTTCCGACCTCGAAAGCTGTAACGGGCACACCCGACCCCTCCTACTAAAACAGTTCAAAGGGGCAACTCGCGAATGTAGATCTCCGAAAGCCTGTTCTTCTCGCACCAACCGAAGAATCGCTGTTTTTCAGGGCATTACGGGTTTGATTTCGTTCATCGTTTTTATTATCATACCACACAGAAGTCCGCTTGTCAAGGGACGATTATTGTTAATATAAAAAAATAACTCTTTTTCTATTGACTTTTCCCCCATATTACTGTATAATATTATTTGTTGATGCTGATGTGGCACAGTCGGTAGCGCAACGCCTTGGTAAGGCGTAGGTCGTCGGTTCAAGTCCGATCATCAGCTCCAACACAAAATGCTTGCAATAGGTTGTAGAAAACCGATTGCAGGCTTTTTCGTTTATGGGAAACCGAACCCTTTACGCCGCATTAAACGAATCTGAAACGACCTCACACTCTGCAATTGTAAAAGGGTCAATATCTATGCATTCTGACGAGTCAAAGCAGCCTGACAAGTCCCATGCAACTGTATCATTCATAACAGTGAGAGCGCTTCTAGGTCGTGTTGACACTAAGCCTAATTTCAGGCATATTTGCTTTTCTCCTCATATCAGTTGTATTATAACAGTCTCTATACCTTGATTATATCATATACCAATCCGAAAATCAACGCATTTTCATCATATATCAATATCAAGATTTATCTCAAAGCGATAGTCGGGATAAAGTCTGCGGACATCGGCGCTTATGTGGTTATAGAGCGTTTCGCGGTCATCGAGAGCGTAGTCGATGATAACGTCAAAAACCGCGGTTTTCTTATCGGTTTCCGCATAAAAGCCGTGGAGCTGCAAAACTCCGTCATGCTCCATGACAACCTTTGTGATGGCATCTCGCATTGCGCATATTTCGGGATCTTCACTGTTTACCGAGTATATGCCTATACCCGACATTATAACCCCGTGCTCTGAGAATGCCCTCTGCGCTATCCTGCGCTCAAGCATATCGATTTGATTCGCGGTAAGTGTATCCGGGATCTCAACATGAACCGAACCGATGATTTTTTCGGGACCGTAGCTGTGAAGGATGAGGTCATAAGCACCGAGGACATTTTCCTCCTCACAGATAGTCTTTTTGAGAGCCGAAACGAGTTCCCTGTCGGCTCTCTGCCCGAGAATATCATCAAGATTTTCAGCGAGCATTCCGATACCCGCCTTTATGATGAATCCGGCGATAATAACTCCCACCCAAGCTTCAAGGCTCACGCCAAAGAGAATGTATATAACAGCAGAAAGCAGAACAGACGAGGACAAGACCGCGTCAAAAAGCGCGTCCGAACCCGAAGCCACTAAAGACCCCGACTTCACCCGTTCGCCCGTTTTTCTGACGAAAGTTCCGAGTGCGAGCTTTGCTGCAACGGCAACCCCCACAACAGCGAGAGAAACGGCAGTGTACTCGGCTTTCTCGGGGTGAATGATTTTCCTGACCGAAGCCACGAGCGAAGTGATTCCTGCGTAGAGGATTATCGCGGCAACTATCATGGTGCTAAGATATTCAATTCTTCCGTGTCCGAGCGGATGCTTTTTATCAGGCTTTTTTCCTGCAAGCTTAGCTCCGGCGATCGTCACGACCGAGGACATTACATCGCTCAGATTATTTACTGCGTCGAGAATTATCGCAATGGAATTCACCGCAAGTCCCACCACTGCCTTGGAAGCAGCGAGCAGAACATTCACAGCAACACCGACCAGACTCGTTCTTATTATTACCCTGCCCCTGTCGGCAACAGCGCTGTTTACTCCTACCGGCTCCTGATCCATTGTTAGCACCACCTTATTTCAAGCATATACAAAAAAAGTGCCCCGATAATCGGAACACTTTTTCTGGTGCGAGTAATGGGACTTGAACCCATACGTCGTGAGACACACGCCCCTCAAACGTGCCTGTCTGCCTATTCCAGCACACTCGCATAAAGCAGTCTTTAGTAGTCTTACCTGACTGCTTTAATATTATAGCAGATATCTATTCGTTTGTCAATACCTTTTCTAAATTTTTTCAAAAAATTTTTTCAGCCGTTGACCGTCCTTACTGACGGGTGTCTTTCATAGTGCTTTTGATTCTTTTCAATGTACATATTACTGTCCATTTCCTTGAGAAAGCTGTCCGAGGTCATGCCGCTTCTGAAAATGCTTGTTCCTATAGAAAACGAAAGCTTGTACTTTCGGCCTGAGGTCTCGTTGAATTCTCTCAGCGAACTTCTTATGTTACGGACACAGTCCTCTATCTCCTCCGAGTCGCCTGTCTTTATGAGGATTATGAACTCGTCCCCTGCAAACCTCATGAGCATTGCGGTATCGGGGAGCGCGAGTCTCATCACCCTTGCCGCATCAATAAGAGCATCATCGCCCGTTGAATGTCCGTAAACGTCATTTATCGACTTAAAGTCGTCAAGGTCTATCATAATGCCGCCCATGTCCGTTCCCTTACGTTCAAGGCTGTCCATTATCTGATTGAGATAATTACGGTTATACGCCTTGGTAAGCGGATCTATGTATGAAAGTTCGTTTTGCAGACACAGGTGCATTCCCACAAGTCCTATTGAAACCGAGCACCACGCGGTGGAAATACCGTAAATGAACACCTGCAAAAGCGTTCCCGCAAGCACGGGCGCAAGGAACATCCATATCGGGAAAAATCCCGTATTGCCGAATTTCTTCTTGTGACCGTACCGTACAACCACGCTTATCCCAAAGTTGACGAGCGTTATCAGATAAAACAAATAACTCAGCATAGTTCTGTGATAAACGTTGTTCGCGCCGATAGAGAAATAGAACTGATATTTAATGTTCGGTATAAGCGAAAGCACGGTCAGAAATATCACGATACCGAGCACACGGTAATTCTTTCGTATTCTTTTTATATCCCCGTAAAGTCTGTAATCAACATAAAGGCACCAGGTAAACGAAAGCAGAATATTGTCCGCATAGAGCACCGAATCAAGTGCAAAGGCCAGCGGACGCGCTCCTAAAAATGTCTTTCCGTCTATAATGAAGGAAACTGTCTCTATAATACACGCCATTGCGTTTAAAATCATTGCCAGTGTAAATAATCTGTCGGTGAGGCTTCTTCTTTGTCTTGCTATGTGACTGCTGATGAATAGTATTGTGAGAATAACACACGCCATTGCGTTTGTTGTAATAATAGATTGTATATTCATTCTCTTCTCCTCTCCACAGAAAATTATAACACATATAACATTTATTTTCAATACAGTTTGAAATATTTTACATATTTCGTCAAAATGTTTCAAAGTTTGTACATAATCAAAAATGCGCCATACTTTTTCAAGTACAGCGCACTTTTAATAAGGAGAGTATTACACTTTTGAATCAAGCAGTATTATTTATTCGTTCGAGTCGGAAGATGAGTCTGCCGTATCGGCTTTGTCAGACTTATCAGCCTTGTCTGCCTTATCAGACTTGTCCGAGTTGCTGCTCTTTGCAGACTTATCAGACTTTACTTCATCAAGTATGACCTTTGTAGTATGTTCCTTGCCGTTTCTTACATAGGTAAGTTCAAAAACATCGCCTGCTTCATGCTCGTTCTTCTTGGCGTTGAGTTCCTCGGTCGTGGTGATCTCCTCGCCGTCAACCTTTGTGATTACATCGCCCGAGCACAGACCTGCATTATCAGCCGCACTACCCTCAGTAACGTCTGTTATATAAGCTCCGACAGGGAGATTGTACATTCTTGAAATGGTTTCCGTTACATCCTGACAACTGATGCCGAGCTGAGGCTTGCCTGTAACATAACCGTACTGCATGAGATCGTCAACGATCTTTGCAACTTCATTCGAGGGGATCGCAAAACCGATACCCTCAATGCTCGCCTGTGAAGAATAGGACGAGGACATCTTCGAGGAGTTGATTCCGATAACCTGACCGTACTTATTGATGAGCGGGCCGCCCGAGTTGCCTGAGTTGATAGCCGCATCTGTCTGGAGAAGGTTCATTGCCTTGTCGTTGATAGTTATTTCACGGTTCTTACCCGAAATGATACCGCTTGTAACTGTATCCATAAGCTCAAATCCGAGCGGATTGCCGATAGCAACAACAGATTCGCCAAGCTTCAGGCTGTCGCTGTCGCCGAATTCAGCAGCGGTAAGTTCCTCTGCATCTATCTTGAGGACTGCAATATCGCAGTCGGTATCATATCCGACTATCTCCGCGTCATAGCTCTTGTCATTGCTGAGGAGAACCGATATCTCACTTGCCTCGCCTCCGCCGTACTCGCTGTCATAAATAACATGAGCATTTGTTACTACATAACCGTTTTCCGATATAACAACGCCTGTACCAGTCGCAGTAGCGTCTTGAGCTTCGGGCTGTGAATTGCCGCCGTTGAAGTTAAAGCCGCCGAATCCGCCAAAGCCTCCGAAATCGCTGAAATCATATGAATTTGACGAAGAAGTGATCTGGAATGTTGACTCAATTCCTACAACGGAGGGCAGAACCTTTTCTACTATCTCCTCTGTGGAAAGTTCACCGTTCTGTACGTCCTCCGGCTTGATTATGCTTACGGTCTCGGCTGAAAGCTTTGAGGAACTATCACCGCTGTCGGAAGAACTGTTCTTATCTGAAGAAGATGACGAGGAAGAACTGAGGTCGAATCTGTCATCTATAGCGCGGTAAGCTCCGATAGAACCTGCTGAAACAAGCGCCATTGCCATGAGTGAAGCCACTATCTTTGCACCCGTGTGTTTCTTGGGCTTCTTGGGAGTGTTCATGTTCTCGCCGTTCATCTGATCATTATTAATTGTATTATTTGTATTATTGCTGTTGTAATTGTATTCATTCATGATATTCACGATCCTTTTCAAGTATTTCCCTCGGGTCTTTCCCTCAGGCTATGGTTATATTATAGGGGCACTTTGTGATATTGATTTGCGGCAATTGTATAGCTTTTCGGAAGAGTTTGTGTTGCTTTTTTCACCCACTTGACAGTCTTGTGTCAGATATTTTCACAAATCGTACATATTTGGCGTATCATCAGCCAAAAACGGACTTTCAGCATTTCACATTAACAAAAAATTAATAAAAGCTATTGCAATTCAGAAAAAATAGTTGTATAATATACGAGATAGGAAAGGAGGCTGCCATGCCTAACGCAATCTGCTCCAAAAAGGAGCTGTCACTATGCAGCTACTACTTTTGTGTTGATGATATAATCGACGCAAATGAGCTCCGCGAGCTTAAAATGATAGTTCATCATATCTCGTCCAATCGTTTCCAGCATTGCCTTAATGTCTCATACTACAGCTATATAGTATGCAGAAAATTCGGGCTGAATGCACGTTCTGCGGCAAGAGCCGGTCTTTTGCACGACCTGTTCTACTACGACCGCAAGGAGTACAACTCGACCAAGATCAAGGGTCAGCCCTCTCACAGCAATATGCACTCTAAAATCGCACTCCGCAACGCCGAGAGGCTCACAGATCTTTCCGCGCTTGAGAAAGACATAATAAGGAAGCATATGTGGCCCATGACCACAAAGCTCCCCTCATACAAGGAAAGCTATATCGTGACCATGATAGACAAATACTGCGCGGTCCTCGAATTCTGCGTACCCAAGCTGATGAAAGCAATAAGCATTGTAAAGAAATAAAAACGAAAGGTCTCCGTCAGTCAGCGGAGACCTTTTTGCCGGGTCGCTACAGCGCAAAAAAGCGGGCAGCTTTTGCTGTCCGCTTGTATTGTTTATTTTGCGTAGTCTGTAACTCTGCTTTCACGAATGATATTGACCTTGATCTGACCGGGATAGTCCATCTCGGTTTCGATCTGCTGAGCGATCTGTCTTGCAACAAGAACCATCTTGTCATCGTTGATGACCTCGGGCTGAACCATGATCCTGATCTCGCGTCCTGCCTGAACAGCAAAGCACTTCTCGACTCCCTCATAGGAGTTGCAGATCTCCTCAAGCTTCTGGAGTCGCTTGATGTAGCTTTCATAGTTTTCGCTTCTTGCAGCAGGTCTTGCCGCAGAGATAGCGTCAGCCGCCTGAACAATGCAGGCAATGACAGTTCTCGGCTCGACATCGTTGTGGTGAGCCTCGACCGCATGGATAACGACAGGGCTTTCGTTATACTTCTTACAAACGTCAACGCCTATCTGAACGTGTGAGCCCTCGATCTCGGAAGTGAGAGCCTTACCGATGTCGTGCAGAAGTCCCGCACGTCTTGCGATATTTGCGTCAACGCCAAGCTCGGAAGCAAGAACGCCGCTGAGCTTTGCGACCTCGATAGAGTGGTCGAGAACATTCTGACGGTAGCTTGTACGGAACTTGAGTCGTCCGATAAGCTTGATAAGCTCGTGATTGAGACCGTGAACATTGGTCTCGATAACAGCTCTCTCACCCTCCTGCTTAATGCGGTACTCAACCTCGCGGCGAGCCTTATCGACCATTTCCTCGATACGGGTGGGGTGAATCCTGCCGTCTGCGATAAGCTTTTCGAGGGCAATTCTTGCAACCTCGCGGCGAATCTGATCAAAGCATGAAAGTGTGATAGCTTCGGGAGTATCATCGATAATGAGGTCAACACCCGTGAGTGTTTCGAGGGCACGGATATTGCGTCCCTCTCTGCCGATGATCCTTCCCTTCATTTCGTCATTGGGGAGCGGAACGACCGAAACGGCTGCTTCAGATACCTGATCTGCCGCGACTTTGGCGATTGCGAGCGAGATGTAGCCTCTCGCCTTCTCGTTGCACTCGTCCTTGATCTGCTGCTCATAAGCCGCAACCTTGACAGCCTTTTCGTGAACGAGGTCGTCCTCCAGTTTTGAAAGTATGTATTCTTTTGCCTGATCCTTGGTAAATTCAGAAATTCTCTCAAGAATATCCATCTGGCTTTTCTTTATCGAATCAGCCTCCTTGAGCTTTTCCTCAGCCGATTTCAGTTTCTGGTTGAGGAGATCGTCCTTTTTCTCAAGGTTGTCGGTTTTCTTGTCGAGATTTTCTTCCTTCTGCTGCATACGTCTTTCCTGACGTGACAGATCTGCTCTGCGATCTTTGATCTCTTTATCTGCGTCGCTGCGCAGCTTGTGTATCTCGTCCTTGGCTTCGATGAGAGCGCTTTTCTTCTTGTTTTCAGCATCCTTCTCAGCGTCCTCGATGATACGTTCCGCCTGCTGTTCAGCCGAGCCTACAATAGCCTCTGCCTGCTGTCTGCGCTGTTCTATACCGGCAGCCACACCCTTTTTATAGGCTGTAAATCCGGCAACAGCTACCATTATCAGCAATACGACCGCAACTAAAATAAGGATAATTGTTATGAGATCCATACAGTGCATTACCTCCTTTTACAATAATTTGATCAATAAGCTTGTACTATAAACCTATTACTTAAAAGGCGGTAAATGCCGCATTATTTTATTCATTTTTTTCGCAGACTTCCGCGCTCTGCGGCGGCAGTCCGATATATTGATCAAGAGCCTTACACGGCCCGCAAAACATTACCGGGCGCACTCCTGCACCCATACCGCCCCGAAAGATCCATCAGACGGGACAATTTTTTGTTTTTATAATAATCATGCACAGGCGCTGTATATCTCTCGCCCCGTGCTATATAATGATGTAAAACAAAGCTGCATATACTGCCATAGTAATAATATGCAAATAAATACAACATAATTATTATATACTTTTTTCGCTTCTCTGTCAATACAGTTATCGGCTTTATGCACAAACGTCGATATATTTTACATATTAAACAGAAATTTCCGCCGCACAGGCCCAAATTATAAGAGTAAAACTGTTGATTTCTTCACAAATGTATGCTATAATATATCAGTATGGCTTTAGCTGCGCTGATCAAAGATATTCACACAGCGCTTGCGCGGAAAATCCCGCAGCCGTAACAAGTTCTGACACATAAGGAGTGAGTTCATTGGTAAACTTTGAAAATCATATCGGCAAAATAACCGTTTCGGAGAATTATCTCACCGATCTGGTCAAGCATACAGTCACAAACTGCTTTGGTGTCGCTGACGTATGCAGCGTTAGCCCTTTTAAAGCCGCTGCCGCATCACTTACTGCGGGACGGGCGTTCAGAAAGAACAAGGGCGTTATCATCCGCACAGACAAGTCCGGCAATCTTATCATCGACCTGCACATCAAAGTTACTTATGGCACAAATATAACCGCTGCTGTCAACAGCATAATCCACAAGGTCAGCTTTAACGTAGAGGAGTCCGCAGGCATACCCGTCGGAAGAGTCAACGTTTTTGTTGACGATATGAACGCATAAACATTCGGTACGCTCCTTATTACTTTTGAATTGGAGGACTTTAACGTGATAAAAGGTTCTGTGCTGAGAGACGCTGTTATCTCGGCTGCAATTACTATAAACAACAGAAAAAGAGAAGTTGACGAGCTCAACGTTTACCCTGTTCCTGACGGAGATACGGGTACAAATATGTCAATGACTATCGGCAATTCGGTTGCCGAGCTGAAACGATTGAACAATCAGACAACTGCCGCAGAAGTCGCTTCAACAGCCGCTTCCGCCTTTCTGAGAGGCGCAAGAGGAAACTCGGGCGTTATTCTCTCGCTCATTTTCCGCGGCTTTTCAAAGGGGCTTGCAGGCTGTAAAGAAGCAGGCTGCGAGGACTTTGCAAAGGCGCTCAATCTCGGTGTAGAGGCGGCTTACAAGGCTGTCATGAAGCCTGTTGAGGGAACTATCCTCACCGTTGTAAAGGCTGCTGCGGCAAAAGCTGACGAGATCTGCCTGCAAACCAACGATGAGGTGACATTCTGGAGAGAGGTCTGTGCTGAGGCTGAACGCGTTCTGGCAATGACTACGGAAATGCTGCCGCAGCTCAAAAAGGCAGGCGTAGTTGACGCAGGCGGCAAGGGACTGTGCATTATCCTCTGCGCTATGACCGATGTTTTCGCAGGCGGAAAAATTGCAGAACCTGCCGAAACTGCTGCCGCACAGGAAACTTCCGCAGACTCGTTCCGCACGGCTGTCAGCGAGTACGATTCAGATATAACCTATACTTACTGTACGGAGTTCATGCTTGAAAAGACTCCCAACTCGGGCAAGGACGTTTTCATGCTCCGCGCTTATCTTGAAACTATCGGCGACTGCGTAGTTGTCGTTGACGATGAGAAAATTATAAAAGTTCACGTTCATACCGATAATCCGGGACTTGCCATACAGAAGGGTCTCGAATTCGGCTACTTCATAAACGACCCGAGACCAAAAATCGAGAATATGCGCATTCAGCATGAAAACAAGGTCAAGGAAGCTCAGGCTGCCGAGGAGGGATTCACTCCTGCAGAGCCCGAAAAGGAGTTCGGTTTCGTTGCAGTTGCCGCAGGTCACGGACTTGAGGCAATGTTCAGAGATCTCGGCGCTGATGTTGTCGTCAAGGGCGGTCAGACAATGAACCCCTCGACAGATGATATTCTCCGCGCTATCATGCAGACTCCTGCACGAACCGTTTTCGTTCTCCCGAACAACAAGAATATCATCATGGCAGCGGAACAGGCTGTAAAGCTTACGGACAGAAAGGTCTGTGTTCTCCAGACAAGAACGATCCCGCAGGGAATTTCCGCAATGCTCGCATTTGACGAGACTCAGACTCTCTCCGAGAACCGTATCAACATGACCAAGGCTTTCGAGAAGGTCTCAACGGGACTTATCACTTTTGCCGCGCGCAATTCAGAGTTTGAGGGACACCAGATCAAGGAGGGCGAGATTCTTGCGCTTGACAACGGCAAGCTCTCGTTCACCGAAAAGGACATCAACAAGGCAACATACAAGCTCGTGAAAAAGCTTTCTAAGGGCGACGCGAACTTTGTAACGCTCATATACGGAGCTAATGTGACCGAGAAAAACGCCGAGCAGCTAAAGGATTATATCCAGTCAAAGCTTGGCGACAAGATAGAGGTCATGCTCGTAAACGGCGGTCAGCCCGTATACTACTACATCATCTCTGTTGAATAATGCATAACAAAAAGGGTATCTGTTTCAGATACCCTTTATTTGTTGACTAATAATGGGATTCTAAAGGGTTGTTAACCCTTTAGCGGATTCCAAAGGCAGAGCCTTTGGTGGGGTGTGGGGCAAAGCCCCGCAAATAGCCTCAAAGCGCTCCGCAAAGGGTGAATTAAAAAACAGTCCGGTGGACTGTTTTTTAAGAGGGAACGCCCTGCAAGGGAGGGCGTTCCCTTATAAATCTGTGCTTTTTAACTTTGGCTATAAAAACAGCCCCTTTTTAGGGGCTGTTTTTCTGTATGATTATATCTGAGCAGGATTTACAGATGCTGCTGCGTTATGCTCGATAAATGCGTCGTTCTTGACAACTTCAACATTTCGATAGCACTCCATACCTGTGCCGGCAGGAATAAGCTTACCGATAATAACGTTCTCCTTAAGTCCGAGGAGTCGGTCACTCTTGCCTCTAATCGCCGCGTCAGTAAGAGCCTTTGTGGTCTCCTGGAATGAAGCAGCCGAGAGGAAGCTGTCTGAGTTGGACGATGCCTTTGTGATACCCTGAAGAACAGGACTGGTTTTAACGAGCTGGAGATCGTACTCGCCTGCGTCAATTCTTGCCTGAATTTCGGCATTAACTGCCATGATCTCTCTGTCATCAACGAGAGTTCCGGGAAGCAGATAGCTGCTGCCTGTCTCCTCGACCTTGACCTTGCGGAGCATCTGGCGCACAATGATCTCGATATGCTTATCGTTGATATCAACACCCTGTAAACGGTAAACCTTCTGAACTTCGTTTATGATATAGTTCTGAACAGCCTTTGCGCCGAGAATGTTGAGAATATCAGCAGGATAGATATTACCCTCTGTGAGACGTGTACCCTTTTCGATAACCTCGCCTTCCTGAACGCGGATCTTGAGGTTGTAAGGAATCGGATAGTTGTCAAGCTCCTCGTTTGTATCTGTGGACATGATCCTGATAGTCTTTGTGGTCTTGACCTCGTCGATATGAACGCGGCCGCCGACCTTTGTGAGGATAGCTGCGCCCTTGGGACGTCTGCTCTCGAAAAGTTCCTCGACACGGGGAAGACCCTGTGTGATATCTTCCGCATCGGCAGAAGCAACGCCGCCGGTATGGAATGTTCTCATGGTAAGCTGTGTACCAGGCTCACCGATAGACTGAGCAGCGATAGTACCTACCGCCTCGCCGACTGCAACCGTGCTGTTGTTAGCAAGATTTACGCCGTAGCACTTAGCGCATACACCGATCTTTGACTTGCACTCAAGAACTGAGCGTATCTTGATCCTTTTAACGCCTGCGTCAACGATCTTCTTTGCATCAGCGTCGCCGATAAGCTTGTTGCGTGATACGATAAGTTCACCGGCCTCATCTCTGAGATCCTCTGCGAGGTATCTGCCGATGAGACGCTCTGAGAACGGCTCAACGACTTCGTTGCCGTTCTTGATCTCGTATACTTCGATACCATCGGTAGTTCCGCAGTCCTCCTCACGAATGATAACATCCTGTGAAACGTCAACAAGACGACGGGTAAGGTAACCCGAGTCAGCAGTACGGAGAGCGGTATCGGCGAGTCCCTTTCTTGCGCCTCGTGACGCGATAAAGTACTCCAAGATGTTGAGCCCTTCACGGTAGTTAGCACGAATCGGGATCTCGATAACGGTACCTGATGTATTTGCGATAAGTCCACGCATACCTGCGAGCTGACGGATCTGTGAAATTGAACCACGGGCACCCGAGTCAGCCATCATCCAGATAGGATTGTAGCGGTCGAAGTTCTCCTTCAGCTTCTTTGTAACCTCATCGGTCGTGGCAGTCCAAAGTGAGATGATCTTCTTGGTCTTTTCCTGAGCGGAAATGTAACCGTACTCGTATTCCATTGTGATCTCCTCGACCTCAGCGTCAGCCTTAGCGAGGATATCCTTCTTCTGCGGTGGGATAGTAGCGTCACAAACAGCAACGGTAAGAGCTGCTCTTGTTGAATATTTGTATCCGAGAGCCTTGATACGGTCAAGAACCTCAGAAGTAGTTGTTGTGCCGTGTATCTTGATACAGCGCTCGATGATATCGGAGAGCTGCTTCTTGCCTACGAGGAACGCGATCTCAAGGTCGAACTGCTTGTCGGAATTTGTTCTGTCAACGTATCCGAGGTTCTGCGGGATATTCTCGTTGAAGATGAGTCTGCCGACTGTAGCGTCGATTATCTTGGAGACCTTCTTGTCGCCGAGATCCTTTGTGATCTTTACCTTGATATTTGCATGGAGCGAAACATCGTGCTCGTTGTAAGCCATGAGAGCCTCATTGACATCGCGGAACACCTTTCCCTCACCGGGTTCGCCCGGCTTATCCATAGTCAGGTAGTAAGAACCGAGTACCATATCCTGTGAAGGAACAGCAACAGGCTTACCGTCTGAAGGCTTGAGGAGGTTGTTTGCAGCAAGCATGAGGAAACGTGCTTCTGCCTGAGCCTCTGCCGAAAGCGGGAGGTGAACAGCCATCTGGTCGCCGTCGAAGTCAGCGTTGAACGCGGAGCATACGAGCGGGTGAAGCTTGATAGCACGGCCCTCAACGAGGATAGGCTCGAATGCCTGAATACCAAGTCTGTGGAGCGTAGGAGCACGGTTGAGCATTACAGGGTGATCCTTGATAACGTCCTCAAGTGCGTCCCATACCTTATTGTCTGCACGGTCGATGAGCTTTCTTGCGCTCTTGATATTTGCAATCGCCTTTTTGTCAACGAGTCTTTTAAGAACGAAAGGCTTGAAGAGTTCGAGAGCCATTTCCTTAGGAAGACCGCACTGGTACATTTTAAGCTCAGGGCCTACAACGATAACCGAACGTCCCGAATAGTCAACACGCTTACCGAGAAGGTTCTGACGGAAACGTCCCTGCTTACCCTTGAGCATATCGGAGAGCGACTTGAGAGCACGGTTGTTCGGGCCTGTAACAGGTCTGCCGTGTCTGCCGTTGTCGATAAGAGCGTCAACAGCCTCCTGAAGCATTCTCTTTTCGTTTCTCACGATGATGTCAGGAGCATCGAGTTCAAGCATTCTTTTAAGACGGTTGTTTCTGTTGATAACACGTCTGTAGAGGTCGTTGAGGTCAGATGTTGCGTAACGTCCGCCGTCAAGCATTATCATAGGACGGAGATCGGGCGGAATAACGGGAACTGCATCGAGTATCATCCACTCAGGCTTATTGCCCGAAAGACGGAATGCCTCGATTATCTGGAGTCTCTTGAGAATCTTGACCTTCTTCTGACCTGCGGGAAGTCCCACGAGTTCAGCCTTGAGGTCGTCAGCTACTATTTCAATATTGTTGCGCCAGTCGATATCTTCAAGCTGCGCAAACTTGCGGCATTCTTCGCAGTCGCACTCTGTAGGCTTTTTAAAGCAGGTGATACGCTGTCCGTCAAATGCGACCTTGCCCATTTCAACAAGACGAGCCTTGTGAGTGTCATATCTTGCCGGATCGTACTCGTTGAGGAGCTTTTTGATAGCCTCAGCACCCATTTCAGCCTTGAAGTCGTCGCCGTACTTTTCGAGGTAGGAGTAATATTCCTTCTCGGAGAGGAGCTGCTTCTTCATAAGCTCGGTATTTCCGGGGTCTGTTACGATATATTTTGTGAAGTAGAGAACTTCTTCAAGTCTTTTCTGCGAAACCTCAAGCACCTGTCCGATACGGGAAGGAGTACCCTTGAAGTACCAGATGTGGGAAACAGGAGCAGCAAGCTCGATGTGACCCATTCTCTCTCGTCTTACTCTTGCTCTTGTGACCTCAACGCCGCAGCGGTCGCAGACCTTGCCCTTGAAGCGGATCTTCTTGAACTTACCGCAGTGGCACTCCCAGTCCTTTGTAGGTCCGAAGATCCTTTCGCAGAAAAGACCGTCTCTCTCAGGCTTCTGGGTTCTGTAATTTATGGTTTCGGGTCTTTCAACAACGCCGTAGGACCAGCTTCTGATCTGTTCGGGCGATGCAAGACCTATTTTAATTGAATCAAAAGTTGTAAATTCCATGCTACCTCCTGCACAAATAATACATATTGAGTAACGCGGCGCGCAGTTTTAAGGCTGCGCACTGCGAATTTGTCAGTTGCGAACGGGATATCAGTCCTCGTCAGAGGGATCGCCGAGATCAAAGCTGTCGAAAAGATCGCTGTCGCCGTCATCGCTGCCGAGATCGAGGTCATCGTCAAATGAGAACGCCTCTTCGCCGTCAGCGAGACCGAGATCGTCATCTTCGTCTCCTTCGGAACCGAATCCTGCGTCACCCAGATCGCTGTCGGTATAGTTGGTCGTGTCCGTGGTCTGCTCATCATCGAAGGAATCCTGCGTAACAATGCGGTCATCGTCATCGAAATTCTGCTTGAGGTCAATTTCATTCTGATTCTCGTCAAGAACGCGAACGTCAAGACAAAGTGACTGCATTTCCTTGATAAGAACCTTGAAGGACTCAGGAATGCCCGGAGTAGGAACATTCTGACCCTTGACGATAGCTTCATAGGTGTTTACTCTTCCGATAGTATCGTCAGACTTGACTGTAAGGATCTCCTGGAGAGTATATGCTGCACCGTAAGCCTCAAGTGCCCAAACTTCCATTTCTCCGAAACGCTGTCCGCCGAACTGAGCCTTACCGCCGAGCGGCTGCTGAGTTACGAGAGCGTACGGGCCAACGGAACGTGCATGGATCTTATCGTCAACGAGGTGGTGGAGCTTGAGGTAGTACATATATCCAACGGTTACGCGGTTATCGAACTTTTCACCTGTACGTCCATCGTAAAGGGTGAACTTACAGTCGTCCTTGAATTCAAGAGCGGCAGGGTTGATGACCTTATCCATTGTATTAAGCTCGAACATATCGTCCTTGTGCTCCTTAGCGTACTCATTAGCCTCGCGGAAGCACTCACGGATATCTTCTTCGTGTGCGCCGTCGAATACAGGGGTCATGATGTGCCAGCCGAGAGCCTTACAAGCCATGCCGAGGTGAACTTCAAGCACCTGTCCGATGTTCATTCGCGAAGGAACGCCGAGGGGGTTGAGCACGATATCGAGCGGAGTTCCGTCAGGAAGGAACGGCATATCCTCCTCGGGAAGGATCCTCGAAACGACACCCTTATTACCGTGACGACCTGCCATCTTATCGCCGACCGTGATCTTACGCTTCTGTGCAATGTAGCAGATAACGCGCATATTTACGCCTGCCGAAAGCTCATCGCAGTTTTCACGGGTGAATACCTTTACATCAACGATAACACCCGAAGCTCCGTGCGGAACTTTAAGTGAGTTATCGCGGACTTCTCTTGCCTTTTCGCCGAAAATAGCGCGGAGAAGTCTCTCTTCCGCCGTAAGCTCGGTCTCGCCCTTGGGAGTAACCTTACCTACGAGGATATCGCCCGAGTTGACCTCGGAACCGATCCTTATGATACCGCTTTCATCGAGGTTTGCAAGAGCCTCCTCGCCGACATTCGGGATATCTCTTGTGATCTCCTCCGGGCCGAGCTTGGTGTCGCGGCATTCTATTTCATATTCTTCAATGTGTACTGAGGTAAATACGTCCTCACGAACGAGACGCTCGTTAAGGAGAACAGCGTCCTCGTAGTTATAACCTTCCCATGTCATGAAGCCGATGAGAGCGTTCTTACCGAGTGAGATCTCACCCTCGGAAGTAGCAGGGCCGTCAGCCAGAACCTGACCCTTCTTGATTTCCTCGCCAACCTTGACGATAGGTCTCTGGTTTACGCAGGTACCCTGATTGGAGCGCTTGTATTTAATGAGGTCATACTTGTGCTCTATGCCAACGAGGTCGCGGAGAATTATCTTATCAGCGTCAACGTATGTTATAGTTCCGTTGAACTTGGAAACAACGCATACACCCGAGTCAACTGCCGCCTTGTACTCCATACCTGTTCCGACGAACGGACGCTCGGTCTTGAGGAGCGGAACTGCCTGACGCTGCATATTAGAGCCCATGAGAGCACGGTTAGCGTCATCGTTTTCGAGGAACGGGATCATCGAAGTAGCGACGGAAACAACCATCTTAGGCGAAACGTCCATGAAATCTACCTTTTCTCGCTCGCACTCGAGAATGAGGTCGCGGTGACGTGCGTTAACTCTCGGACGTGCAAGCTTGCCGTCCTCCGTAAGAGGCTCATTCGCCTGAGCAACAACGTAGTTGTCCTCAACGTCAGCGGTCATGTAGACAACTTCATTGGTAACTATGCCTGTCTCCTTGTCTACCTTGCGGTAGGGAGCTTCGATAAAGCCGTATTCGTTTATTCTTGCGAAAGTAGCAAGGTAAGAGATAAGTCCGATATTCGGACCTTCAGGAGTCTCGATAGGACACATTCTGCCGTAGTGGCTGTAGTGAACGTCACGAACCTCGAATCCGGCACGGTCACGGGAAAGACCTCCGGGGCCGAGGGCGGAAAGACGTCTCTTATGTGTAAGTTCGGCAAGAGGGTTGTTCTGATCCATGAACTGTGAGAGCGGTGAGGAGCAGAAGAATTCCTTCATAGCCGAAGAAATAGGTCTTATATTAATGAGTGCCTGAGGAGTGAGGGTGTTGATATCCTGAGTCTGGATATTCATTCTCTCACGGATACCTCTTTCCATACGGGCATAGCCGATACGGAACTGGTTCTGGAGAAGCTCGCCGACAGAACGGATACGTCTGTTGCCGAGGTGGTCGATGTCGTCAACTGTGCCGACACCCTCGCAGAGGTTGATGAAGTAGCTGATCGTAGCAAAGATATCGTCAACGATGATGTGCTTGGGAACAAGCTCGTCAGCGCGCTTCTTTACATTTTCCTCAAGCTCGTCAGCGTCTGCGGAAGTCTCAAGGATCTCGCGGAGTACCTTGAAGGAGACCTTCTCGTTGATACCGTACTTTTCAGCATCAAAGTCAACATATCCCGAGATATCGACCATGCAGTTGCCGATGATCTTGGCTGTTCTCTCAACCATGCGGATAGCAGTCTCGCCGCGCTCGTTGGTGTAGTACTCCTTGGCTTCAACATTTACGAAAGCGTACTCAACGCCTGCCTGCTCGATCTCGCAAGCCTTGTCGTATGAAACTGTCTCGCCTGCTTCAGCCATGATCTCGCCTGTAAGAGGATTGATAACGGGCTGGTCAAGAATGTGACCTGCAAGACGTGAAGCAATGCCGAGCTTCTTATTATACTTGTATCTTCCGAAGCGGCAGAGATCGTATCTCTTTGCATCGAAAAAGAGGTTGTTGAGGTGAGTTACAGCGCTCTCGACCGTAGGAGGCTCGCCCGGACGGAGCTTTTTGTAAACGTCGATAAGAGCTTCCTCGCGGTTCTTGGTCTGATCCTTCTGGAGAATGGTCTGCTTGAGGCGCTCGTCCTCGCCGAACATCTCGTAGATCTCCTCATCAGAGCCAACGCCGAGTGCTCTGATAAATGTGGTTATCGGTATCTTTCTGTTCTTATCGATACGGACATAAACGACATCGTTTGAGTCCATTTCGTACTCAAGCCATGCGCCGCGGTTAGGGATAACGGTGGTATTGAAAAGATCCTTACCTGTCTTATCCTTTTCAAATGCGTAGTAAACACCCGGCGAACGAACGAGCTGTGAAACGATAACACGCTCGGCGCCGTTGATAACGAAAGTTCCGCTTTCTGTCATGAGCGGGAAGTCGCCCATGTAGATCTCGCTCTCGCTTACCGCGCCTGTTTCCTTGTTTGCAAGTGTAGCGGTAGCTCTCATGGCTACCTGATAAGTAGCACCTCTCGACTTACATTCTGCGAGCGAATATTTGGGGGTATCATCAAAACGATAGTCCTTGAAGTTGAGGACAAGATTTCCGTTATAATCGGTAATGGCGGTCATATCGCGGAAAACTTCGCGGAGTCCTTCTTCTCTGAACCACTGATAAGAGTTCTTCTGAACCTCGATGAGATTCGGCATTTCGAGGGGCTCGGTAATCTTACCGAAGCTCATTCTGATGTTTTTTCCCAACTGCTTAGGTGTTACATTCACCATAGGCGGAACCTCCTTATTTTTACACGCCCCGCGAAAAACCGCAGGACAGGATTTACGGATTTATGACGCACGCGGCAAAGCGGTGCGATATGGAAATTTTCGGAAAACTATTGACAAGTCCGCTGTATTATGCTATAATATCTTGCAGAATAGCGATACTTTTCCATATTGATACATTGTACTATTATAGTACGATTTATGGTCGGTGTCAAGAGGTTTTGGAAAGGTTTATCAAATGCGCCGAATTTTCAATCGAATATCGGCGCTTTTTTATTGAGTTTTCAGAAGTTCTGTTTTGAGAGGACGCATGCCTTATGTTTAAAGACGAAAATTCAGAAAAAATAATTGCCCGTCTCGGCGAAAAAGGCTTTGCGGCATACTATGTCGGCGGCTGTGTCCGTGACGGGATCATGGAACGCGATATCCACGATATCGACATTGCCGCAGCCTCTCTCCCCGATGAGACAATGCAGGTTTTCAAGGGCAAAACCATTATCCCCACAGGGCTGAAACACGGAACGGTCACAGTCGTGCTCGGCGGCAGTCAGTACGAGATCACGACCTTCCGCGCAGACGGCATATATTCCGACAACCGTCACCCCGAGAACGTTGAATTTGTCGGCAGAATAGAAAGCGACCTCTCACGGCGCGATTTCACCATAAACGCCATGGCAATGGACATTTCGGGGAATATCATTGACCCGTTCGGTGGAAAAGAAGATATTTCGCGAAAGCTGATACGCTGTGTCGGCGACCCGAAAAAGCGCTTTTCGGAGGACGCTCTCCGTATCCTCAGAGCCATGCGGTTCGCATCTCAGCTCGGGTTCGGCATCGAGGAAAACACCGCCGCCGCTATGCTGGAACTTCATGGCGGTCTTGCAAATATATCCGCCGAGCGCATACGGGAAGAACTTGATAAGCTTCTCTGCGGTGAAAACTGCGCCGACGTACTGCTGAGGTTCAAGGACATCATCGGGCAGATCATTCCTGAATTCAAGCGTTGTTTCGGCTTTCAGCAGCACTCGCGCTACCACAAATATGACGTATATGAGCATATAGTCCGCGCCGTTGAGGCTGCTCCGCGTGAAAGCCTCGTACTGCGCAGGACGATGTTTTTCCACGATATCGCCAAGCCGTTGGTATTCGCTCAGGACGAAAACGGCGAAGGTCACTTCAAGGGTCACGCTCAGCTTGGTGCAGAAATGACCGAGAAGATCATGGAGCGCCTGCGTTACGACAAAAAGACGATCAAACTCACCTGTGCGCTTATCGACCGCCACAGCGACACTATTTCGACCGAAAAGCAGATAAGACGGCTCGCCGCAAAGCTCGGAAATGACGCGTTTTTTCTGCTTATGGAGGTAAAAAAGGCGGATAATCTCGCAAAAAACGAATTTACCTTTGCCGAAAATGCAAGCTTTGACCAATATGCCGACAGACTTCGCGAACTCATCGCAGAGGGAAGTTGTTTCAGCCGGCGTCAGCTTGCGGTAAACGGCAGAGATCTCATGCAGATCGGCATTTACGGTCAACAGATCGGCAAAATACTAAATACTCTGCTCGGTCTTGTCATAGACGGAGAACTCCCGAATGACAGGGAAAAGCTTATGGAAAGAGCAGCCAAGGAGGCAGAATTATGATTACAGGCAGAATACATTCAACAGAAAGTTTCGGTACGGTCGACGGCCCGGGAGTGCGCTTTGTGGTGTTCTTTCAAGGCTGTCCGCTCAGGTGCAAGTACTGCCACAACCCCGACACATGGGAGTTCGGTATCGGCACAGAACGCACCGTGGACGATATATTGCACGAGTACGACTCATACAAGGAGTTCCTGAAATCGGGCGGGATCACAGCTACGGGCGGCGAACCGCTCGCTCAGCCCGAGTTCCTCAAGGAGCTTTTCAAAGCCGCTAAGGAAAAGGGAATACACACCTGTCTTGACACTTCGGCAGGAGTCTACAACCCCGACAGTCACGAAAAAATCGACGAAGCGCTCAAATACACCGACCTCGTTATGCTCGATATCAAGCACATCGACAGCGCCGCTCACAAGGAACTTACAGGTATCGGAAACGAGCGTGTTCTCGCATTCGCACAGCACCTCTGCGACCTCGGTATCCCGATGTGGGTGCGCCATGTAGTAGTTCCCGGAATCACGGACGATGAGAACGAGCTTTTCTCACTCGGAAAAAAACTCGCTGAATATAAAAATCTCAAGGCTCTTGATATCCTTCCGTATCACGACATGGCAAAGCCAAAGTACGAAAATCTCGGTATCCCCTACCCGCTCGGAGATACTCCTCCGCTTACAAAGCAGGAGGCTATCCGCGCAAAGGAGATAGTTATACGCGGCATAAAGGAAGGACTGAAGAACGAATCGGCAAACAATTGACGCAGGACGAAAGATAATGTATAAAAGCACGGTTTCGTGCCAAAATACAGATCCGGGTGTGCAGATATGCGGATTTTCAGCAAAATTCACACTTGACAAGCTGTCGGTGTTGTGTTATAATAATACGGTATCGTGTTGAGCGATACTATTATCCTTGCCCGCAGAAAGTTGTCGGGCATGATCCAGGAGGAGGTGTGCATAATGGCAAAGGTATCCGCTAAGTATGAAGTAATGGCTGTTTTCAGCCTCAAGAACGGTGAAGAGCCCATGAAGGAGCTCGTTCAGAAGTTCAAGGAGAGAATCGAGCGTCACGCCGAAGCTGTTGAAGTCAACGAGGATTGGGGAAAGCGTAAGCTTGCTTATCCTATCAACGACGAGACAGAGGGTTACTACGTGATCTATACTTTCAGCTCACAGCCCGATTACCCCGCTGAGCTTTCAAGACGTTTCAACATCACTGACGGCGTTCTTCGTTCGCTCGTAACAGTTATCGACTAATCTGCTTCATTATTTAAAGGAGAGTGTCACGATGAATAAAGTTATTTTGGTCGGCAGACTTACAGCAGACCCCGAGCTGAGACAGACTCCCAGCGGAGTTTCCTCATGCAGATTTACCGTTGCGGTAGACAGAAGATTTGCTGATAAGAATACAGGCGAGAGACAGGCTGATTTTATCAGCTGCACCGCTTGGAGACAGACTGCCGAGTTTGTATCACGTTATTTCAGTAAGGGTAGACTTATTGCTGTCGAGGGTTCGCTCCGCAACAATAACTATCAGGACAGAAATCACCCCGATGTTACCCACTACACCATGGACGTGCAGGTTGATAACGTTGAGTTTGTGGGCGGCAAGGGCGACAGCGGAAACGCAGGCGGCGGTTATCAGAATAACAACGGCTACAGCGCTCCGCAGAATAATTACAATAACAACAATTATCAGGCTTCTCCGCAGCAGGCAGCTCCTCAGCAGCAGCCCGCAAATAATGACAGTATGTCCTACGGCAATCTGAGTGATTTTGAAGAGATCCTCAGCGACGGAGACGTTCCGTTCTAAACGTCAGAATTACTTTATATTTAAAGAATAGGAGGAATTGTCATGGAAAAGGAAAGAAATTCCCGTCCCTCGAAGAAGCCCCGCAAGAAGGTTTGTATGTTCTGCGCTGACAGAATCGAGAGAATTGATTATAAGGACATCGCTAAGCTCAGAAAGTGCATGACTGAGAGAGCTAAGATCCTTCCCAGACGTGTAACAGGTACTTGCGCTTTCCATCAGCGTGAACTTACTGTTGCTATCAAGAGAGCAAGACACATCGCTCTGCTCCCTTATGTAAGCGACTGATAAACGATAAATTAAGGGAGACATTTCTGTCTCCCTTTTATCATTCGATCGGCAAAGCCGCTATGTAGCTAAGCCGGCGAAACATTATACGGCATCAGATAAAGTTTCCGCCGACTCATGGGTTATCGGTTTGAGGTATCGTATGCGAGCTCTTCGTTCTTTCGGAAAAGAAGCGATATGCACCACACCGCAGAAATCGCCACGAGAATGTAGATAGTTCTGCTGAGGACGCTGTCTGCGCTGCCAAACAGCCACGCAACCAAGTCAAACTCGAATATACCGACCAAACCCCAGTTTACTCCTCCGATTATCAGAAGAATAAGAGCTATTTTGTCCCACATATTGAGAAACACCTCTTTATTCGGGATTTTTTAGGACGCCGCTGTGTGCGTCTGAATATATTATTGCTTGATTTTATTATAATATTCATTTTTTCGGGAGCAAATTATGGAAAAGAAAACTTTAATGATACTGATTGCAGTTCTCGCAGTCCTGCTTCTTATACTGTATCTTCTCGTCCATTTCAGCAAGGGCAGAAGAAAAGGCCGCGCAGCCGAGAGAAAAGTTGCCGGATTTTTGAAAAAGCTCGGAAAAAAAGACAAGATCCGTATCATAAACAACGCTTATCTGCCGCTTTATCGGAAAGCCTGCGAGATCGACCACCTCGTTTTCGGACGTTTCGGAGTTCTCGTTATCGAGACAAAGGGGATTTCCGGCAGCATTTCGGGCAGCGGCAAGTATCTTGAGCACAGGATTGGCGCTCAGTCGCATAAGTTCTACAATCCGCAGTTTCAAAACAAGACCCATATCGACAATGTCGTCCATCACCTCAAAAAGGGCGGATTCAACAGAACACCCGTCGAGGGCGCTGTGGTTTTTGCAGCAAAGGACATCACCTTTCCGCAGGGACTCGGCGTTGACCTCAGAGGTCTTGAAAAGCTCTACAACTCCCTCCCCGACGCAGGCTGCAATCAGGACGTGCTGTACAACTATTTTGACGGTATCAGGATAAAAAGTCCGCTGAAAAAGCTTTTTGTGCGCATACGCAAAAAGAACGACTGACAACAAAAATGGGATACATCCCGAAGGACGTATCCCATTTGTTTTACCGTTTTTACTTTACGATGAACTTGTTGAGATCCTTGAGCAAGTCCTCAGCGTCATCTGTATGAGCATTGAGCTGAATTGGCTTTGACAGATCAAGGCTGAAAATACCCATGATGGACTTCGCATCGATTGCGTATCTTCCGGAAACGAGGTCGATATCGAAATCGTACTTCATAACGATATTAACGAACTCCTTAACGTCGTTGATTGCCTGAAGAAAAACTGTTGTCTTTGTCATAATTATTACCTCCCGTTTCATGTCTATGAAAGTGTGTGTTGTTTTTTCTTGTTTATTTCTTTTTCTGCGGTTTTCCTTTCCGCAACTATATAATAGCATTAATGAGGGGCTGTGTCAAGCCATTTTCATAATTTTTGGCAATTTGGCAAATATAAGGCCCTTATGCTCCGTCGTTTTTATTCATAACGAATAACTATGTAAAATGCATAAAAACAGATAGTATATTTTGTGCATTTATTACATGACGTTTCTTGGAATATTTTGTGATAAACAGGTGAAATATGTATAAAGTATTTTTTATAACCTTTGGTTGCAAGGTGAATCAGTATGAAACCGATTCAATGCGTTCTGAATTTGTTTCACAAGGTTTCGTTGAAACCGATTCAGCCGATGATGCAGACATTATTATTATAAATTCCTGCACCGTTACAGGTTCGGGCGACAGCAAATCGCTGTATTCCGTGAGAAAAATGCGCAAGATCGCTCCAAACGCGATCATAGCGCTCACGGGCTGTCTGCCGCAGGCTGCTCCCGAAATAGCAGCGAAGATCCCTGAAGCCGACATTGTTGCTGGAACTAAGGACAGACGTAAGCTCCCGGAACTGGTGAGATCCGTCATCGCCGAGCGCAGGCATATCGTGGCGATAGATCAGTATGGAGCGCATGACGAATTCGAGCTGACGCGCTTCGAGGGGGCGCAGGACAAGACCCGCGCCTTCGTTAAAATTCAGGACGGCTGCAACCAGTTCTGTTCATACTGCATTATCCCCTACGCCCGCGGAAGGCTCCGCTCAAAGCCGATAGACGCGCTGAAAGACGAGATTTCGCGGCTTGCGCAGTCGGGACGCAGGGAGATAGTTCTTGTGGGAATAAATCTCGCGTTTTACGGCGTGGAATTCGGGCTGAGGCTCGCTGACGCCGTTGAGGTCTGCTGTAAGACCGAGGGCATTGAACGCGTAAGGCTCGGCTCACTCGAACCCGAAATTCTCTCCGATGAAGATCTGCGCCGTCTCGCGGCTCTGCCGGAACTGTGTCCGCAGTTTCACCTTTCGCTCCAGAGTGGGAGCGAGAACACCCTGAAAGCCATGAACCGCAAGTACACCGCCGCGGACTACTTCACCCTCACGCAGAAGATACGCGCCGCATTCCCGAACGCCTCGTTCACCACGGACATAATGGTCGGATTTCCGACCGAAACCGAGGAGGACTTCGCGGAGTCAATGCGGTTCGCGGAAAAAATTGGCTTTGCAAAAATACACGTTTTTCAGTACTCTCCCCGCACGGGAACTCCTGCCGCAAAAATGCCGCAGATCGCCGCATCCGTCAAGGCTGAACGTGCCGACAGAATGAAGGCTCTTGCGGACAGACTGCACTCAGCCCACCTTCAAAGCCTTGTCGGAAAAACCGTTGCCGTGCTCTTTGAAAGGGAAAATTCCACAGATTTCCACCGGGGATATGCGCCCGACTATACATTAATAAAAATTTCACGGAAAAATCCTCAAAAAAGTTTGCGTAATCAGATAATCCGTGTTATAATAGAAGAGAACCGCTCTGATTACTGTTTCGGCAGACTTGAAAGTGAAGCGGCTCAACAAGAATAAGTTCGCACTCCGCAATTGCTCCATATTTTCTGCGGATTGCCTGAAGGGAGTTATTTATGCCTGTTTTCAGAATCTATGTAGAGAAAAAGCCTGAATTTGCTGTCGAGGCACAGTCTGTTATGAGCGACGTTAAGACCGCGCTCCGCCTTGACCTCACAAACCTCAGGATACTTAACCGATATGATGCTGACAAGCTCAGCCGTGAGGACTTCTCAGCGGCTGTTAATACCGTTTTTTCCGAACCTGCTGTTGACGTTGTTTACGACGAGCTTCCCGCTCTTGAGGAGGGAGACCGTATCTTCGCCGTAGAATACCTGCCCGGTCAGTTCGATCAGAGAGCCGACAGTTGCGAGCAGTGTATCCAGATCCTCCGTCAGGGCGAGAGATGCCGCGTCAAGAATGCGCGCGTTTATATCGTTTCAGGTGCACTCACTGACGAGGACTTTGACAAACTCAAGTCATATATCATCAACCCCGTTGAAAGCCGCGAGGCTTCACTCGATACCGTAAAGACTCTCGATACAAATTACGATATCCCCACCACTGTCGAGGAGCTTGAAGGTTTCATCAACCTCAATGCGCTCGGACTTCACGCTTTTGTGGACAAGTTCGGTCTCGCTATGGACTACGATGATATCAAGTTCTGTCAGGATTATTTCCGCAACGAGGAAAAGCGCAATCCTACCATTACCGAGATCAGAATGATAGATACATACTGGTCTGACCACTGCCGTCACACTACATTCCTCACAAATGTTGAAAATGTCGATATCAAGACTCCCTACATCAAGGACACTTATGATATGTACCTGAATGTCCGCGAGGAACTCGGCAGAACCGACAAGCCTGTCACACTCATGGATATCGGTACTCTTGCCGCTAAGAAGCTCAAGGCTGACGGACTTCTCCCCGACCTTGACGAGAGCGAGGAGATCAATGCCTGCTCCGTTAAGATAAAGGTCGATATCGACGGTCAGCTTGAGGACTGGATCCTCATGTTCAAGAACGAAACTCACAACCACCCGACCGAGATCGAGCCTTTCGGCGGTGCAGCTACCTGTCTTGGCGGCGCTATCCGCGATCCGCTGTCAGGACGTTCATATGTATACCAGGCTATGCGTGTGACCGGTGCGGCAAATCCGCTCGTTCCCGTTGAGGACACTATCAACGGAAAGCTCCCGCAGAGAAAGATAACTGTCGGCGCAGCTAACGGCTACAGTTCATACGGCAACCAGATAGGTCTGGCAACAGGTCACGTTGCCGAAGTTTACCACCCGGGTTATGTTGCAAAAAGAATGGAGATAGGCGCTGTTCTCGGAGCTGCTCCTGCAAGCAATATAAGACGTGAAGCTCCTGTTCCGGGCGATATCGTTGTTCTGCTCGGCGGTAAGACCGGCAGAGACGGCTGCGGCGGTGCAACAGGTTCTTCAAAGTCACACACTCTTGAATCGCTCGAAACCTGCGGTGCAGAAGTCCAGAAGGGTAATCCGCCCGAGGAGAGAAAACTCCAGAGACTTTTCCGCAATCCCGATGTCACAAAGATGATAAAGCGCTGCAACGACTTCGGTGCAGGCGGAGTTTCCGTTGCTATCGGCGAGCTTACAGACGGTCTTGTCATTGACCTTAACGCTGTTCCAAAGAAGTACGATGGTCTTGACGGAACTGAGATAGCTATTTCCGAGTCTCAGGAAAGAATGGCAGTCGTTATCGCTCCCGAGGACGTTGACGCATTCATGGCCGAGGCTGCAAAGGAAAATCTCGAAGCTACTGTTGTTGCCGACGTTGTTGCTGAACCCCGCCTCAAGATGAACTGGAACGGCAATACCATTGTTGACCTCTCGCGCGACTTCCTCAACTCAAACGGCGCACCCAAGTTCACCGATATCGAGGTTGAAGCTCCCGCAGAACGCGAAGCCGAGGAAGTTTCCGATACTGCCGACTCATGGACAGAGCTTATGTCAAACCTCAATGTCTGCTCACAAAAGGGCCTTATCGAGAAATTCGACTCCACTATCGGCGCAGGCACAGTACTCATGCCTTTCGGCGGCGTTTACCAGCTTTCGCCTTCTCAGGCTATGGCTGCAAAGATCCCCGTACTCAAGGGAGAGACAAATACCTGCTCGCTCATGGGCTGGGGCTATAATCCCGATATTTCCGAAAAGAGCCCGTATCACGGCGCAATGCTCGCTGTGATCGAATCGATCGCCAAGATAGTTGCAGCAGGCGGCACATATAAGAAGTGCTGGCTCACATTCCAGGAGTACTTTGAGAGAACTCAGAACGATCCCAAGCGCTGGGGCAAGCCTATGGCTGCTCTCCTCGGAGCATTCAAGGCCCAGCTCGAAATGGGCTGCGGTTCTATCGGCGGCAAGGACTCAATGTCCGGTACTTTCGAGAACATTGACGTTCCGCCCACACTTGTTTCATTTGCAGTTTCAACAGCTAACGCTGACAAGATAGTTTCGACCGAATTCAAGGGCACAGGCAGCGAAGTCATCATGATAACTCCTGAATACGACGAGAACGGTCTGCCGAAATTCGACAGCATCAAGGAATGCTTTGACAAGGTCGAGAAGATAATTTCCGACGGCCGCGCAAATGCGACCTGGACAAACGGCTACGGCGGCATTGCAGAGGGTATCGCAAAGATGTGCTTCGGCAACAAGATAGGCTTTGAATTCACTTCTCACCTTAGCGGCGAAGAACTTTTCCGCCCCTGCTACGGTGCTTTCATCATTGAGCTTAACGGTGCGGCTGCTGACGGCGAAAACGTTATCGGTAAGACTATCGAGGACTACAAGATACTCTGCCGCGACTACACAGTAAGCCTTGACAATCTCCAGCGCGTATGGGAGGCAAAGCTTGAGCCTGTATTCCCGTGCAGGATCAAGACAACAGACACTACGCCCGAAACTTACTCAAACGCAAACAGGATACAGCGTTCTGCTTCAATAAAGGTCGCTCAGCCGAGAGTACTCATTCCCGTATTCCCCGGAACTAACTGCGAATACGACACGGCAAGAGCTTTTGAACGCGCAGGCGCAAAGGCTGAGACGATCGTTATCAGAAATCTCTCCGCAAGCGCTATCGAGGAGTCGGTAAACGTATTCGAGAGAGCTATAAAGCAGTCTCAGATCATCATGCTCCCCGGCGGATTCAGCGGCGGTGACGAGCCTGAGGGAAGCGGAAAGTTCATTACCGCATTCTTCCGCAACGCGAAGATAAAGGACGCAGTTCACGACCTTCTTCAGAACCGTGACGGTCTTATGCTCGGTATCTGCAACGGTTTCCAGGCCCTTGTAAAGCTCGGTCTCGTACCGTTCGGCGAGATCATCGACATGGCTGATGATGCTCCTACACTTACATTCAACACGATCGCACGCCACCAGTCAATGATGGTCACAACGAGGATCGCTTCCAACAAGAGCCCGTGGCTCTACGGCTGCGAGGTCGGCGATATCCACACTATCCCGATATCTCACGGCGAGGGACGCTTTGTTGCTCCTGACAGGATAATCCAGCAGATGGCAAACAACGGTCAGATTGCTACACAGTACGTTGACCTTGACGGCAATCCGACAATGGATATACGCTACAACCCCAACACCTCAGTTGAGGCTATCGAGGGTATCACCTCACCTGACGGACGTGTCCTTGGTAAAATGGGTCACTCCGAGCGTATCGGCAGCTTTGTCGGCAAGAATGTTCCCGGAAGCAAGGATCAGAAGATCTTTGAGAGCGGCGTAGCTTACTTCAAGTAATGATCAACACATAAAAAAATGCCCGACTGTAAAAAGTCGGGCTTTTATGTTAGAACCTGATCATTCGGGAACACCGGCGTTAAAGCGCTTCCTTGATAGCCGTCTTTGCCTTGGAAACTATCGTCTTGTCATTATCGTATGAGAGGACATTTGTCGCGTGGGAGATATCCACCCAGCGAATCTCGGCTATCTCGTCCTCCTGCGGGACAAAATCAACATTTTTTGCCTTTGCAAGGAAGTAAACAACGACCTTGGTTGTGTCCTTTTTGGGCGAATAGGTAACGGTTTCGCGGAATGTGGGGTCGATTATAACGTCAATCGAGGTCTCTTCCAGTATCTCACGATGAGCTGTTTCAACTTCCGTCTCGCCCTTTTCAACGTGACCCTTGGGGAACGACCAGTGTCCGCTGTTGATATGCTTTATAAGCAGGATCTCTGTATTGCCATGGAATTTTCTGTATACAATCGCGCCGCATGATTTCTCGTGAAGCATAGCTTTTCCTTTCCTGCCCGCAGAGCGGACATAATGCCGACAAGCGCCTTTATAGCGCAGTCAAGATAAGTCTTTTTTATTATATCACATTTTCATTTATAAATCAAGAGCGGAATTATGCGGAAAAACCGCTTTTTCGCTGCCGTGCTTGGGCAGATTTTATAGTTTTGAGGCTTGACTAATGTTGCTTTTTGGTGTATAATATAATTTGTAAGATTGCAGCTATTGCTGTAAATTTTGATAAAAGGAGAAAATGCTATGAGAAACATCTTATTTGCAGCTTCCGAATGCGTTCCGTTTATAAAAACAGGCGGTCTTGCTGATGTTGTGGGCGCTCTCCCCCAGTATCTCGACAAGAGTCAGTTCGACGTAAGGGTGATCCTGCCGAACTACACCTGCATTCCCGAAAAATACAGAGCAGATTTCAAATACATAACTCACTTCTACATGGACTACGGCAAGCGCGCCGAGGCTGTCCACGTTGGTATCATGGAGTATGAATACAACGGCATAAAGTTCTATTTCGTTGACAACGAGTGGTACTTCAAGTGCGACTCGCCCTATTCCTCCGACCTCAAATGGGATATCGAGCGCTTTACCTACTTCTGCAAGGCTGTACTTGCCATAATGCCGGTAATCGGTTTCCGTCCCGACATTATCCATTGTCACGACTGGCAGGCATCACTCATTCCTGTTTTCCTCCACACGGCGTTTGCAACAAACCCGTTCTACAGTTCAACAAGAACTATCATGACTATCCATAATCTCAAGTTCCAGGGTGTGTGGGATATCGAGCACTTCAAGTACAATACCGCTCTGCCCGACTATATGTTCACCTCCGACAAGCTTGAGTTCCACAACAACGCAAATATGCTCAAGGGCGGACTCGTTTACGCTGACTACATAACCACCGTAAGCGAAACATATGCCGAGGAGATTAAGTATCCGTTCTTCGGTGAACAGCTTGACGGACTTCTCCGTGCGCGTTCTGCATCTCTGCGCGGTATCCTCAACGGAATCGACTACAACGTTTTTGACCCGAACAAGGACGGCAGTATCTTTGCGGAGTACAACTCGGGCAACTTCAAGGAGAAGAAAGCTTACAACAAGGCAAAGCTTCAGGAGGAGCTCGGTCTGCCGGTTGACAGCAGCAAGTATATGATGGCTATCATATCGCGCCTTACCGACCAGAAGGGTCTTGATCTCGTAAGCTATGCAATGGAGCGTATCTGCGACGAGAACACACAGTTCGTCATCATCGGCACAGGCGACCCGAAGTACGAGAATATGTTCCGCCACTACCAGTGGAAGTATCCCGAGAGAGTTTCGGCAAATATCCTCTACTCGGATAAGCTCGCACACAAGCTCTACGCAGCGGCTGACGCTATGCTCATGCCCTCTCTGTTCGAGCCGTGCGGACTTACACAGCTCATCTCGCTGAGATACGGCACTATCCCGATAGTACGCGAAACAGGCGGCCTCAAGGACACCGTAAAGCCGTACAACGAGTATGACGGCTCCGGCACCGGTTTCTCGTTCGCAAACTACAACGGTGACGAAATGCTCGGCGTGATAAACTACTCCAAGAGCGTTTACTACGACCACCGCGGCGAATGGGACAAAATGGTCAAGCGCGGTATGGAGGCTGATTTCTCGTGGAACAGCTCCGCACGTCAGTACGAGGGTATGTACAACTGGATGCTCAGTTGGTGATATCAGAGTATGGCAGCACAGACTATAAAGGGCGCTGTATTCGACATGGACGGACTCATGATCGACACCGAAAAGCTCTATCTGCGGTTCTGGAAGGAATCGGCGAGGGATTTCGGTTACGATATGAAAGATGAGCACGTTTTCGCTATAAGAAGTATGGCGCGCAAGTACTCTATCCCAAAGCTGAAAGGCTTTTTCGGCGAGGATTTTCCCACAGAGGAAGTCCGCGCCCACCGCACAGAACTCATGAACCGATACATCGAGGAGAACGGATTTGACGTAAAAAAGGGACTTTTCGAGCTTCTCGACTATCTTAAAGCCACGGGCAGAAAAATGGCGGTCGCGACTGCGACTCCGCAGGAGCGGACGAAAAAGTATCTTAGCATGATCGGCGCTGACGGATATTTTTCCGCAATGATATGCGGCGATATGGTCAGCAGCGGCAAGCCTGACCCTGAGATTTACCTTACCGCAGCGAAAGAACTTGATCTGCCGCCGCAGGAGTGCGTGGCATTTGAGGACTCGCCAAACGGCATAAGGTCGGCATATTCGGCAGGCTGCAAAGCCATAATGATCCCCGATATGACCCAGCCCGAAAGCGATATCATGCCAATGCTCTCGGCAGTCTACACAAGCCTTGATGAGGCGATAGCATTTTTTGAAGGGAGCGGCAGATAATGAGCGTTTCCGAGATTTTTGAAATCCCCAAGTACTACTACTTTGAGAGCGGCAACGACTTCTCGGGCAGCAAGGACGACTTCTCATACAAAATGCACAACGGCGACACCCTTAAATGCCTGACATGGCACGGCAGATTTTGTTCAATGAAAGCAACGATCGAAAACGAGGCTGAATTTGAACGCTCGCAGGAGGGTTTTGACGCCATGATAAAGTGGCTTGAGGAGAAATACAAGGAATAAAGGCATAAAATTACCGCCGTACACCAAATGTACGGCGGTTGTTTTTTATTCTTCTGAATTGCCCTGTTCCTGCTGTCCGGAATCTTCCGTCGGAGTCTCATCAGGAGCTTGTGTCGGAGCTTCCGTCGGAGGCTGTGTCGGGGCTTCTGTCGGCGGCTGCGTCGGAGCTTCTGTTGCAGGAGCTTCCGTCGTAGGAGCGGCAGTCGGCTCTGAGGTCACAGATTCTGTGGTTGCCGGCTCGGTAGCCGGATAGTCGTTTCCTTCGGGAATATAGTAGACCGTCAGTTTTTTGCCTTCCTTATTGCTGAAGTATGTGCCCGGAGTTATTATCTTTCCGTCAAGCTGGAGGTCAATGATAGTGTTAGGAGTTCCCGTAGCGGACTTCGATTCAATGAACTGATAGTTGAAGTCGGAGATTCCCGCCTGTTCAAGCTTGTTCTTGTACTGAGATACGGTAAGCCCCTTATAATCGGGGATAAGAGCGGATTCGCTGCCCTTGCTGACCTTTATCTTTACGACAGTACCCTGAGATATCATGGTTCCGGCTTCGATACTCTGCTCATAGATCATGTCGTTGTCGTAGCCATCCTTGTAGTCGTAGGTCGGGTCGATAGTAAAGTAATCAGACCACTTTTCCTTGGTAAGTTCGTAGAACTTTCCTACGAGGTTGGGCATTTCAATGTCAGCCTTAGCGGTAGTTTCCTCTGTCGGCTCGGTAGTTCCGTCAACAACGTTATCCGAAACAGACGAACGGCTGGAACTCTGTCCCGAATCATCGGCAGGATTGTAGAGTATCCTGAAGATCAGCACGGCAATTATCATAAGGATCGCCAGAAGCAGGATCCCGATTATGACCGGAACTTTTATGCGGTCAACGGTATTGACCTTTTCGTAGCGGTATTCTTCTTCCTCGTCATCGTCATATCCGTCATCATAGCCGTCATTATACTCACCGCGGTACATACCGTTATCGGGAGTCTGACGGTAATCGGGATAGATAGGCTGCTCGGGGATATAGTCGCGGCGTGTATCGTAGCTTTCACTGTAATTATCGGGAGCAGGTATCTCATCGGGTGCAGGCTCGTACCTTTCCTCGGCAGGCTGCTCAAAGAGTCTTGTGACAAGCTCGGTGATAGTCTGTATGCGGTCTCTGCCCGAGAGATTCATTCCCTCCATTATAACGCGCGAAACGTGCTGTGGGATGTGCGGGTCGAGCATTGACGGCTCGTGGAGGTCGTCATGTTTGAGACGGCTGAGCGAATCCACGGGCATACAGCCTGTGAGTGCACGGTAGAGCAGTGCGCACACGCCGTAGACATCAGTCCACGAACCCTGACGGCAACTACTGCTTGCGGAATACTGCTCGGGAGCAGCATATCCCTTGAAAAGCTCATACTCAAGACCCGCGTCGGCAGTTCTTACTGCGGAAACGCAGAAACCCGAGAGTTTCAACTCGCCCTTATCGGTAATATAGACCGTGTCGGGACTGATAGCGCGGTGGATTATTCCGGCATTATGCAGTATCCCGATAGTGGTAAAGAGCGGCGGAAAAAGCTTTGAAACCTGTTCCCAGCTTATCTCGCCTGCATTCTCCTTCAGGTAGCTGAGGAGCTTAACTCCGTCAATGTGCTCGAAAACGGTATAGGTGGTGTTGTTTTCGGCAAACATATCGAGGACATTGTTTATACAGGTATTGTTTCTCAGTCTTGCAAGTGACTGACCAAGCTCGGTATACTCGGCCATAAATGCCTTGTATTTTGCGAGATTATTGTAATTAACGCTGATTATCGGCTTATTTTTGACACGCGTGCAGAGATTTATGGGCATATATTCCCTAATGAGGACTCTGCGTTCAGCGGAGATATCATAACCTTCGTAGGTAGCTCCGTCTCCGTTGCACTCAAGAAGAACGCCGAAAAGATACTTATCGCGAAGAATAGTACCGGGGGCGATATACATGGGATCATACGGAGTCCTGTCGTCATAGCCGCAATGCGGACAGACATGATACTGGGCATCGTACTGCTCCATGCATTTATAGCAGATCTTACGCTCTCCCAAAGCTGTTCCTCCTTTTCAGAAAATGATTTTATGCGCCAAAGTGCATAATCGAGGCGGTGGCGCACAAAGAGATGGCGCATATGCTCTGTCAGACCATAACGCTTTGTACGGCGTGCCTCAGAACCTGTATGCCCAAAGCGATACGGCAAAATACCGCATTGCTATAGGAAAGATATGTGATACAAGTTCTTGGGTATCATAAATATTTTAGCAGTAATCGCCCGAAATGTCAACCTCTTACGCGGTCTTATTTCAGAATCTTATAAAATTGTATTTTTTCTGTAATATTTTCACCGTGATAATGCCGCGATTTGTAACCTTTTTCAGGCTCGGGAACGGCTTGACCGCCGCGCTTGACATTTCATGGGAATTAAAGTACAATGAATATGTAACTGCACCGAAAACGCGTGCAAAATACAATATGCTGTGCAGGGAGGTCTTTATGATTAAAGTAAGATCAAAAATGTTTGAGGAATCGGCAAAATCCCACGCTTCCTCCTCCATAGTGGCAACGATACTGCTCTTTATAATCGTATTTTTCATAATCTATCTGCTTGAGGGAATAATCCCGTCTATAGCCGCTTTAAAGCCTATGGCGGAGCGTTTCGAGGCTCTCGGCTATTTATCCGACACAAGCAAACTGACAGTTAAGGAGTCGATCAGGGTCGCCTCTGATATTTCGGGAGAGCCACGCATTATGCTCCCCTCGCTCTACTGCACGGTGTTCGGCACTCTCACGGCTATGTTCTACTGCCGAATGGTCGAAATGCGCCCCGTTCGCTCAATGGGAGCTGTCAAAAAGGGCGCGCTCAGAAGCTACCTCATCGGTATTGCCGTGGGTATCGTCCTCATGTCGGCAATAACTCTGCTGAGCGTGCTGTTCGGCGTTAATTCAATAGCCGTCCGCAGCGGCATAAACTTCGGCATGATCGCCCTTTACTTCGGGGGATTTCTCGTGCAGGGAATGAGCGAGGAATTTATCTTCCGCGGCTACCTCATGAACTCTGTCGGCGGAAAACACTCTGCCGCTCTCGCAGTAGGCATAAGTGCGCTCGCATTCGGACTTGCACACGCGGCAAATCCCGGGTTCAACGCTCTCGCTCTGCTTAATCTCGTACTCTTTGCGGTTTTCGCGTCACTTTATATGCTCAATTCCGATAATATCTGGGGAGTCTGCGCGATACACTCCATATGGAACTTCATGCAGGGAAACTTCTACGGAATAAGCGTCAGCGGAGCTGTCAATGCTGATTCATTCTTCATAACCTCAGCCAAGTCCTCACACGGCTTTCTGACGGGCGGAGAATTCGGTATCGAGGGCAGCATATTCACAACGCTGGTGCTCACCGCAGCAATTGCAGCGGTATTATATGCCATGATAAAAAACAAAAGGCTGTTCTCTCAGACAGAGAGCAGGGAAAAGGAGAATATCAATGAAAATAAATAAAATTATCGCTGTACCAGCGGCTGCGCTCGTGCTTACATCAGTCTGCACTTCTTGCGGAAAAAAGGACAATAAAGATCCATCTTCAAAGTCATCGGTGAAGGAATCTTCAAGTGAGGTCACTTCTGCAACAGAGGAGAAAACCACCGGATCGGACTCCGCAGACATCAACGACTATATTGACGAGGAAACTCCACAGCCTGCGCTCTGGAAGGTCACAGATCCGGATTCGGGAAGCGAACTCTACATGATGGGAACTATTCACATCATAAGCGAGGACACCTTCCCGCTCCCCGACTACATCATGGACGTTTACAACAACTGTGACGGTGTGGCGGTCGAGTACGATATAAGCTCACTGCAAAGCGACTTCACCCAATATCAGGACTACCTCATGCAAATGGTATACATGGACGGAACTACCATAAAAGACCATATCTCCGCCGAAACCTACGAGAAAGCCTCTGATGCTTTGTCGCAGTTCACCTCAATGGCAAGCGCATTTGACGCGTATATGCCCGGAATGTGGCTCTCGCTCATCGAATCCTACTCGCTCATGAGCATAGACAATATGTCGGCAGACGGTGTCGACTCGCAGTTCATTTCACTCGCTCAGCAGGACGGCAAGGAAGTAGTGAGCATTGAAACTCTTGAAACGCAGACGAACGCTCTGACGGGACTTTCCGATGAGCTTGCCGACTATATGCTCGCGGAAGCCGTTGATGATGCCGCAGATCCGGAGAGCCTTGCACAGGCATTCGCAGACCAGTACAATGCATGGGCAAGTGGCGATGTGGATGCGCTCGCGGAGGAAAGCGAAGAAGATGAACTGCCTGACGAACTCCTCGATGACTACGCGGATTACATGGATATAATGCTTTATGACCGCAACGAGGGTATGGCTCAGAAAGCCTCCGAATACCTCAAAAACGGCGATAATTACTTCTTTATGGTCGGCAGTATGCACTTTGCAGGCGACCGTGGTGTAGACGATCTGCTCGAAGATATGGGATACACTGTCGAAAAGATAAAATAAGGAGCTGTCTGTTTATCGTTCTTTTGCTTGACTTTAAGAGCTTTTGTATGGTATAATGTAATGTATGAATATTTTCGGAACGCCGCGGCGCTCCGATACAATACGGCTTGGCTGAATGCCGCTTAAATCAGCCAAATGAGCCCGCTTTCCGCGCACTCACAGATTGGAGTTATTATGAATCTCACCAACGCACCCATTATGCTTTCACAGGTGACCGATGCCACACAGACCTCGCTTTTCCCGTTCCCGTTCAAATTCCACCTTGTCTTTGCCTGCATCGCGTTCATTTTCTTCGCTTACAGATTCAAGAACGAAAAGAGACCGTACCAGCTTATTTTCGCTATCGCCATTCCGTTCTCGCTGATGATATGGCTCTCGGAAGTCAAGAGCTATTTCTACCTTATCGGCGCGATCGAGCTGCTCTTTATCATTGCTGCCGCAGTAACGGCTATTGTCTTTAAGCCCAGAAAGGAAGATAAAGCCGATACTCCTGCTGATGTATCGTCTGAGGACAAAAACAGCACAGAAGAAGTTTCCGGCGACGATTCGGAGGAATAAGCCTTGAAGATCGCAGTTCTTGACTGGTACACAGTAAACATCGGCGGAGACATTCCCTCCTCACGCTTTGAGGAATTCGGGGAAGTCCGCGTTATCCCCATGACTACACCCGAGGAAACCGCCGCAAATATCGCAGACGCTGAGATCGTCCTGTGCAATAAGGTAATGATAACCAAAGAAGTTATCGATGCCTGCCCGAATATGCGCTATATCGGACTTTTTGCGACCGGATTCAACAACATTGACATTGAATACGCTGCAAAAAAGGGAATAACTGTATGCAACGCGGGTGAATACTCAACCAATGCCGTTGCACAGCAGGTTTTCGCCTACATACTCGATCACTGCAACCGTATCCGCGATTACGGCGCGGCTGTAAAGGACGGCGCATGGGAGCGCTCGCCCTCATTCTCATACTTTCCCATTCCTACAGCCGAGCTTGCAGGAAAAACGCTCTCGGTAGTAGGCTACGGTTCTATCGGCAGGAGAGCCGCTCACCTTGCCGACGCTTTCGGAATGAACGTGGTCGTTAGCACAAGAACGGCTCCGAAAAACTGCCCCTACGAGGTCACGGACATTCTCACGGCTGCCGGAAAGGCTGACTTTCTCACGTTCCACTGTCCCCTGACACCGCAGACAAAGGGACTGGTGAACCGCGATATCATGTCGGTCATGAAGCCTTCCGCAGTTTTGATAAACACTTCCCGCGGCCCTGTTGTAAACGAGGCTGACCTTGCACAGGCACTCAACAGCGAAAAGATCGCCGCGGCTTATCTCGATGTTCTTGAAAAAGAACCCATGTCGCCCGATACTCCGCTCAAAACCGCGAAAAACTGCACTATAACGCCACACACGGCATGGGCAGCATACGAAACCAGAAGCCGCCTTGTGGACATTGTCTGCGCCAATATAAGAGCGTGGCTCGGCGGAAATCCACAGAACAAAGTAAACTGAAGGAAGTCAGATCATGAGAAACATTTCCGAAAAACAGCGAGTTGTCATAAAGCTCGGCACATCTACTCTTGCTCACAAAACGGGCAAACTCAACATAAGACGCATGAAAAATCTCGTGCAGGCAATTGCAGATCTCCACAATTCCGGCAAGGACGTTATCATTGTCTCGTCAGGCGCGCAGGGTCTTGGCACGGGAAAACTCGGGCTGCGCGAAAAGCCAACGGATATCCGTATGAAACAGGCTGTTGCAGCTATCGGTCAGTGCGAGCTTATGCACATCTACGACAATATGTTTGAGAAGTACAGCGTTACTGTTGCGCAGATCCTTCTCACAAAAATGATAATCGACAATGAGAGCCACTGTCAGAACTTCCGCAACACCGTTGAGAGCCTTTTGCAGCTTGGCGTTATCCCTATCATAAACGAAAATGACGCTATCGCTATCGAGGAACTTGAACTTGAGATCGGCGAGAACGATTCGCTTTCCGCCCTCGTTGCAACGCTCGCAGGTGCGGATCTGCTGCTTATTCTCTCGGATATCGACTGTCTCTACGATGACGACCCGAGGAGCAATCCGAATGCCAAGCCGATATACGTTGTTGACGAGATCACGCCTGAGATCGAACAGGCAGCAGGCGGTGCAGGAACTCATCTTGGCACAGGCGGAATGTCCACCAAGATAAACGCCGCTAAAATTGCCTGCGGCGCAGGGATCGACATGGTGATAATGAACGGTCACGACCCCGATCTGCTCTACGACCTCTTTGAGGATAAGGAGATCGGTACTATTTTCAAGGCTGACCGCAAATAATACATTAATAATTGAGGTGCAAAACATGAGCTATACACAGGAACTCGGCAAGAGAGCCAAAGCCGCAGAAGCTTTTATTTCCTCGGCTCCGACCATGCAGAAGAACAAGGCTCTTGCCGCTATTTCAAAGGCACTTATCGAAAACAGCAGTCTTATAATCGCCGAAAATGCAAAGGACATTGCCGCTGCAAAGGAAAACGGTATGTCGGAGGCCAAGCAGGATCGACTCATGCTTGACGCGAGCCGTATCGAGGGCATTGCAAAGGGCGTTGACCAGATAATCGCGCTCGGCGACCCTATCGGCGAGATAATAGGCGGCGGAAACCGTCCAAACGGTTTGCAGATCATCAAGACCCGAGTTCCGCTCGGAGTTATCGGTATTATCTTTGAGTCTCGCCCGAACGTTACCGTTGACGCAGCGGCTCTCTGTCTCAAAACGGGCAACGTTGTGATCCTCAAAGGCGGCAAAGAAGCGATAAATTCAAACATCTGCCTCGGCAAGATCATGCGTGAGGCTGTTGGATCCGCCGGTCTGCCTGCTGATATAATTCAGGTCGTAGAAAACACCGACCGCGAGACTACCAACGAACTTATGCGCCTTAACGGCTATGTTGACGTTATTATTCCGCGCGGAAGTGCAAATCTCATTCAGGCAGTTGTCCGCAACGCAACTGTTCCTGTTATCGAAACAGGCGCAGGAAACTGCCACGTTTACGTTGATGCTTCTGCCGACCTCGATATGGCTGTTGAGATCACCGACAATGCCAAAACTCAGCGTCCCTCCGTCTGCAACGCTATCGAAAGCCTCCTTGTCCACAAGGACGTTGCCGAAAAGTTCCTGCCAATGATCGCGGAACGATTCAAGAGCCACAACGTGAAGATATACGGCTGTGACAGAACTATCGCAATTCTTGGCAGCTCCGTTGAAAAGGCTACTGAGACCGAATATGCGACAGAATTCAACGACTACATTATCGCCGTCAAGGTCGTTGACGATATTGACGAGGCTATCGCTCATATAAGAAAATACAGCACAAAGCACTCCGAGTGCATAGTTACAAGCTCACTTGAAAACGCGCGTAAATTCCAGACACAGGTCGATGCGGCGGCTGTTTATGTAAATGCTTCAACAAGATTTACTGACGGCGGAGAGTTCGGTTTCGGCGCGGAAATCGGTATTTCCACACAGAAACTCCACGCAAGAGGCCCTATGGGACTTGCTGAGCTTACAACGGTAAAATACCTTATCAACGGCAATGGTCAGGTAAGATAACCGCAAAAACTAACTAATACGGAGGTCGTAATGGCTATTAGAAAAGATATTGACGATATGCTGAACAGCTTGAAAAACAGCGGCGAAGCTCCGAAAACGGAGAGCGCAAAGGCTGCCGCTGCACATCCTAAGCAGCGAAAGAGCATCTATGACGATATGTCGGTAGATGACCTGCTGAATGCTCTTACCGATACAAAGCAGCCTGAGCCTGTGGAAGTCCCCGAGGAAGAAGAAGTTCCGGTTATCGTCTCATCAGTCATGCACACCGAGGCTTCAACACAGTCCACAAGGGTTTTCAGTGCGGCTGAAATTGCCGAAATGGAGGCAAAAGCGGCTGAAAAGGCTGAACCTGCCGCAGAGGAAAAGCCCGTACCGAAGAAAAAGAAAAAAATCGTCATTTCGGCGGAACTGCCCGACTATGAGGAGATACGCCGCCGTGACCTTGAAAAAGACAGGCTTGAACGCGAAGCTGCTGATAGAGCCGCCCGTGAGACTGAGGAAAAGGCTCGGCTTGAAGCCGAGAGAGCCGCTCGTGAAGCTAAGGAAAAGGCTCGGCTTGAAGCCGAAAGAGTTGCCCGTGAGACTGAGGAAAAGGCACGACTTGAAGCCGAGAGAGTTGCTCGTGAGGCTGAGGAGAAGGCTCGACTTGAAGCCGAGAGAGTTGCTCGTGAGGCTGAGGAGAAGGCACGACTTGAAGCCGAAAGAGTTGCCCGTGAGGCTGAGGAGAAGGCACGACTTGAAGCCGAGAGAGCCGATCGTGAAGCTGAGGAAAAGGCTCGATTTGAAGCCGAAAGAGTTGCCCGTGAGGCTGAGGAAAAAGCTCGACTTGAAGCCGAAAATACCGCTCATGAAGTAACTGCCGAGGAGGGATCCGACGAAGTTCACGGCGAGGAAACCGATGACAAAAGCGGAATTTTCTCCAAGATAAAGAACATTTTCTCCTCCGACAAGGAAGAACCCGAAGCTGACGGCGAAACCGACACAGAAGAAAATCCTGTTTCAGAACTTGCTGAGGAACTTTTCGGTAACATGAACAATGGGCTTGAAATGGCTGACGAAAGCGAACCGCCAACTGATCTCACGGAAACCGAGAGCGAAATTGCCACACCTCCGATTTTGGACGAAACCGCTGAGGACGATGACAGCACCGATTCCGTAGACAGCCTGCTTGACAATATCCGCGAGAATACGGCGGCGGCTATCGCTGATCTTGAAGCTCCTGCGGTCGAAAAGGAGGAGACTCCCGAAACACCTGCGGAAGTTCCCGAAGAACCTGCTAAAAAGCGCAAAAGCCGCGTTACTTCGGCACTTGAGGGAATTCTCGATGAAAACCCCGATGAGATAATCAGCGAGCGCAGCGAAAAAACTGAGGACGATGTAAAAACTCCGAAAAAGCGCCATTTCAAAAAGAAACTTTATACTGTTCTCGGCGTGGTTTTCTCAATTTTTGCAGTTATCGGAATCGTTGCGACCGTCACAAAATGCGCAGGACTTCTCAAAAGCTTCACCTCGGGCGAAGTTAAAAAGGACAGTTTCACGCAGATGATATACCCTGCTGTTATCATGGATATCGAGTCATTCAACTCCCCCGAGGAGCTTACCTCGGAACAGGTGATAACCGCTACGCTCTGGTCAATCATCATGGACGACAGCAAGTCCTCAAAGTATGAAAGTTCGCTCGGCGATACGGTTTCAATTCCCGATGTTGATGTTGAAAAGTACGCTGTTGAGCTTTTCGGCGAGGATCTTCCGACTTTTGAACACTGCACAGTCGGCCCTGTTGAATCAAGATTCTACTACTCGGACGGAGCATACAATGTCCGCCTGCGACCGATCATTTTTACATATTCCCCCGAAATCAAGAGCATTGTCAAAAGCGGCAGCAACTACACTCTTACCGTTGATTATATTGACGAACTTCCCTCATGGATGGAAAAAAGCGTTGCAAAAACGGTCGAGTTTGGTCTGACTCAGAACGATGACGGCACTTTCTGCATAAAGTCAATGAAAATTTTATCTGTAAAGTCATCCAATGCCCTGTAAAACAAACGGCTGCCAAATGGCAGCCGTTTTATTATATAGACAAAGCGCTTTGAAGTTATTTGCGTGGCTTTGCCCCACACCCCACCAAAGGCACTGCCTTTGGAATCCGCTAAAGGGTTATCAACCCTTTAGAATCCAAATATTATGGGCGCTCTGTATAGAGCGCCCTTAGTCTTTATTTAAGTGAAACTGCTTTTCTTGCGTTAACTGCAATGTTTTCAGCCGAGAGCCCAAACTCCTTGAGAAGATCAACCGCAGGGCCTGAGTGTCCGAACACGTCGTTTACGCCGACCTTGATAACGGGCACGGGACAGCACTCTGTTACTGCTTCTGCAACGGCTGAGCCAAGACCGCCGATGATACTGTGCTCCTCAGCAGTTACTATAACGCCGGTCTCCTTTGCGCACTTGCAGACAAGCTCCTTATCGAGAGGCTTTATCGTGTGGATATTTACTACTCTTGCGGAAATACCCTCGGCTGCAAGTACTTCTGCCGACTGGAGAGCCTCGTTTACCATGAGACCTGTTGCCACGATCGTAACGTCACTTCCGTCACGGAGAACGATTCCCTTGCCAAGCTCGAACTTGTATGTTGCAGAATCGTTGATAACCGGAACTGCAAGACGTCCGAAACGCATATAAACCGGTCCGTTGAAGTCAAGAGCAGCCTTTACAGCAGCCTTTGCCTCAACGTCATCAGCTGGGTTGATGATAGTCATGCCCGGAATAGTTCTCATAAGCGCGATATCCTCGTTGCACTGGTGAGTTGCACCGTCCTCGCCAACGGAAATTCCTGCGTGAGTTGCGCCGATCTTAACGTTGAGATGAGGATAGCCGATCGAGTTGCGGACAATTTCAAAAGCTCTGCCTGCCGCGAACATTGCAAATGTAGAGGCAAAGGGGATCTTTCCGCAGGCTGCGAGACCTGCCGCAACGCCCATCATGTTCGCCTCAGCAATGCCGCAGTCGAAAAAGCGGTCGGGGTGAGCCTTCTTGAAAATAGCTGTCTTTGTAGCAGCAGCAAGGTCTGCATCGAGGACAACAAGATCCTTGTATTCATCGGCAAGGTCTCTCAAAGCCTCGCCGTAGCTTTCTCTGGTAGCCTTTTTAATAACGTCTGCCATATCATTAGTCCTCCAATTCCTTTAACTGCGCGCTGAGCTCTGCCATCGCAAGGTCATACTGCTCCTTGTTGGGAGCTGTACCGTGCCAGCCGACCTGATTTTCCATGAATGAAACGCCTTTGCCCTTTACGGACTTCTGAATGATAGCAACGGGCTTGTCAGTAACCTTTTCGGCAGCCTCAAAAGCCCTGTCTATGCTGTCAAAATCATGAGCGTCCATTGTTATAATGTGCCAGCCGAATGCTGCAAACTTATCTGTGATAGGCTCGGGAGAGCATACCTCGGAGATCGGGCCGTCTATCTGGAGACCGTTGTTATCAACTATAGCAACAAGGTTGGTGAGCTTCTTGTGAGCCGCAAACATTGCTGCCTCCCAGACCTGTCCTTCTTCTATTTCGCCGTCGCCGAGGATAGTGTATACCTTGTAGGACTTGCCGTCAAGCTTTCCTGCAAGAGCCATTCCGCAAGCTGCGGAGATTCCCTGTCCGAGCGAACCGCTTGACATATCAACGCCGGGAATTTGAATACAAGGGTGTCCCTGAAGAAGCGCACCGATATGGCGGAGCGATTTAAGTTCCTCCTCGGCAAAATATCCTTTCTGAGCAAGAACCGCATAGAGTGCAGGTGCTGTATGACCCTTTGAGAGCACAAATCTGTCTCTGTCGGGATCTTCGGGATTTGAAGCGTCAACGTTCATTTTATTGAAGTAAAGGTATGTCAGCGTATCGCTTATCGAGAGCGAGCCGCCCGGGTGACCCGACTTTGCGTTGTAGGTACCCTCGATTACGCCCATTCTTACTTTACAGGCGATCTTTTGCAGATCCTTTTTGATTTTTTCGTCCATGATAACCTCCGTTATAAAGTTATTTCCCTTTCCGAGCGGAAAGGACGGTGTATATAAACGGCATTCGCCGCATTAACCTTTTATTCCCCGACTGCTCCGCACCTTGCTATGATATCATCTATCAGCTCTGCGACAGCTCCGTCCTCGTTTGAATGCGAAAGAACGAGATCGGCAACACTTTTCACCGATTCTTCGGCATTTGCAGGACAAGCTCCCAGATCGGCAGCCTTTATCATCTCGATATCGTTGTCAAAGTCGCCGATCGAGACAAAAGTGAATCCCTCCATGCCGGGCAGCTTTCTGAACTCGCTCAGCGCCGAGCCTTTGCTGACTCCCTTGGGAAGCATTTCGTAAAACATCTCCGACGACTTCACGAAATCTACCGTGTCATAGCCTTTCTGCCGAACCAGAACCTGTATGTAATCCATGTCCTCGGGCGACATCGCAAACAGCACCTTGAGCCAGCCTCCCTCGGGAATTTCAGCAAGCTCGGTATAATTCGGAACTATATTGCACAGTTTCGTGTGAAGTTTCTGATAATCGTTGTTGCGGTACACATATGTACCTTCGACCTTGAGAACTTCTCCGCCAACGTCAGGCATAAGGTCAAGAATTTCCTGCGTTATGGCTCTTGCCTCACTTGGCAGCGGACAGGTATAGAGCGTTTTTCCGCTTGTAAAATCATGGATAGCCGCTCCATTATACATGATAACAGGGTATTTCAGCTCGATCATTGCACGATATTGCTCAAAAGACTGTATCGTGCGCCCCGTGGCTACCGTGAATCTTCCTCCGAGACGCGTAAAGCGCTCTATCGCTGCTCTGTCTACAGCCGTTATCTGCTTTTTTGAGTTTAGCAGAGTTCCGTCCATATCGCTCAGCAGCATTACTTTTGATATATCTTCAAACAAAATCTCACATCTTTTCCAGTTTTCTCAGAACCGCCTGAAAATACTCGGGCAGCTCGCTCGAAAACTCCATGTATTTTTTCGTTTTAGGGTGGATAAAGCCTACTTTTCGCGCATGGAGACACTGTCCGTCAAGGCCCTTGTAAGGCTTTCCGTAAACATCATCGCCAAGCACGGGGTGTCCGAGATACGCAAGATGAACGCGGATCTGGTGAGTCCGTCCCGTTTCGAGCCTCAACCGCAGATGAGCATAGCCGCCATACTGCTTTATCACCGAGTAGTGGGTGACCGCATTCCGCGAATTTTCGGTCGTTACGCACATTTTCTTGCGGTCGGTCTTGTGTCTGCCTATCGGCGCGTCGATCGTTCCCTCAGTCTCCTTGAAGTATCCGACCGCGACCGCTTCGTACTCGCGCGTAAAGCTATGCGCCTTTATCTGTTCCGCAAGTCCGAGGTGAGCCGCGTCATTTTTCGCAACTATCAGCAACCCGCTCGTGTTTTTATCGATCCTGTGGACGATTCCGGGACGGATCACGCCGTTGATTCCGGAAAGACTTTCGCCGCAGTGATACAGCAGCGCGTTCACGAGAGTTCCGTTGTGGTTTCCGTGAGCGGGGTGAACCACCATTCCTTTCGGCTTGTTGACCACGAGCAGATCGTCATCTTCATACACGATATCAAGCGGAATATTTTCGGGCTGCGCATCGAGCGGCTGCGGGTCAGGGATCTCAACGGTCAGCTTTTCACCGCCTCGGAGTTTGCAGTTCTTCGCGATAGGTTTTCCGTCCGCGAGAACGCTCCCCTGTAGAATAAGGTTCTGGACTGCTGAACGCGTTAGCTGAGCAATATTATCCGAAATATACTTGTCAGCACGACTTCCGCTGTCCTCTTTCGCAGCAATAAGTTCAATTACTTCACTCATTGCCCGAACCCTCTTTTTCGGCTTCAGCCGCAGCAGCTTTCTTTGCCTTTTCGATTTTCGGATCTATGAAAATACCGTAGCAGATGAGCAGTACAAAGGCTACTGTGACGCATATATCCGCAACATTGAAAATCGCAAAATGGAACAGCTTTATCTCAAACATATCCACAACATAGGAAAAGCGAATACGGTCGATGAGGTTTCCGATTCCGCCGGCAATAAAGAGTGAAAGCGCTATATCAAGCAGTTTCGAGCGCTTGAATTCCTTGACGAGCAGAACCGTGCAACCGATGAGCACTATTGAGGTGAACCCTATCAGAAACCATTTCTGCCCCGACATACTGCCGAAGATAGCGCCGTCATTTTCGAGATATGTAAGGTCTATCACTTTGAAATCGCCAAAGTGTATGAAGTCAATACTGCCCTTGGGTCTGAGCGAATTTACCGCCCAGTATTTCACAGCCTGGTCAGCTCCTACGAGAGCTGCGATCATCACAATGAGAAAAACTGCCACATCAATATCCTTTCAACAAATACGCCTGCCGCCATCAAGACAGCAGGCAATATTATCCTAATTATAATTCAATTACTTCAGCACAGCGCTTGCAGAGAGTCGGGTGCTTTGCATTTGTTCCGACATACTTTGAATAGCACCAGCAGCGCTCGCACTTTTCGCCGTCTGCCTTTGCTACCTCAAATACGGTCTCGCCGTCTGCCTTTTCGACCTCAACTGCCGAAACAATGAGGATATCTGTCAGGCTGTCAGCAAATTCGCTGTAACGTGCGTAATCAGCCTCGCTGCTCTTGATGATGATCTTAGCCTCAAGAGACTTACCGATAGTCTTAGCGTTTCTTGCTTCTTCAAGAACCTTGTTCGAGGACTCGCGCGCAGCGTAGATGAAGTTCCACTTTTCAACGAATTCATCGCTGAACCCGATTCCGCTCTTTTCAGGCATCTGGTTGAGGAAAACGCTCTCCTTGTCATCAGCAGAGGTATGCGGCATGAACTGCCATATCTCCTCAGCCGTGAAAGAAATGATAGGAGCAGCAAGTCTTGCAACTGCGCTGAGAATGCGATACATACCAGTCTGAGCCGAGCGGCGGAGAACCGAGTCGCTCTTTTCGCAGTAGAGTCTGTCCTTGATGATATCGAGGTAGAAATTCGACATATCAATTACGCAGAAGTTGTGGATAGCGTGGAATGCTACATGGAAATCAAATGCGTTGTAGCCCTCGTTTACCTTGTCAATGAGGGTATCAAGCTTCATGATAGCCCACTTGTCAAGCTCTGTAAGCTCGCTGTCGGAAACCATATCTGTATCGGGGTTGAATCCGCCAAGATTTCCGAGAATATATCTTGCAGTGTTTCTGATCTTCTTATAAGCGTCAGAAAGCTGGCTGAGGATAGGCTTGGAGATTCTGATATCGCTGTGGTAGTCCGAAGAAGCTACCCAGAGACGGAGGATATCCGCGCCGTACTGCTCGGTTATCTCGCTCGGGTCGATACCGTTGCCGAGCGACTTGTGCATGGTCTTGCCCTCGCCGTCAACTACCCAGCCGTGAGTGCAGACAGCCTTGTAAGGAGCCGAACCCTTGTAAACAACTGATGTGAGGAGCGATGACTGGAACCAGCCTCTGTACTGGTCAGCGCCCTCAAGGTAGAGATCAGCAGGCCATGTAAGGCTCGGGAAATCTTCTCCCTCCATAACTGCTGTGTGGGAAACACCGCTGTCGAACCAAACGTCCATGATATCGTATTCCTTGGTGAATTCGCCGCAGCCGCACTCGCACTTCACAGAAGCAGGAATGAACTCGGAAACCTCTCTTGTCCACCAAGCGTCTGAACCCTCCTTGCGGAAAAGGTCGGAAATCGCCTTGATAGTCTCGTCATTGCAGATAGGCTTGCCACAGTCCTTACAGTAGATAACAGGTATCGGAACGCCCCATGTTCTCTGACGGGAAATGCACCAGTCGCTTCTGTCGCGAACCATGCCCTTGATCCTGTCCTCGCCCCACTCGGGAATCCACTTGACTGACTCGATAGCCTTGATTGCCTCGTCCTTGAATCCCTTTACCGAGCAGAACCACTGCTCTGTTGCTCTGTAGATGATCGGCTGGTGACATCTCCAGCAATGCGGATACTGGTGGACGATCTTCTGTGTAGCGAGCATTGCGCCGACTTCCGTGAGCTTTTCGGCAATAGCCTTATTAGCCTCGGTAGTATCCATGCCCTCGAACTCGCCTGCCTCGGCAGTCTGTCTGCCCTTTGCGTCAACGCATACGATGATTCCGATATCGTCGTAGTTCTTGCATACCTCAAAGTCCTCAACACCGTAGCCGGGAGCTGTATGTACGCAGCCTGTACCGCTTTCAAGAGTAACATGGTCGCCTACGATAATGGGTGACAGTCTGTCATAAAGCGGGTGTTTGGTCTTAATTCCCTCAAGTTCAGCACCTGTGAAAATGCCCTCTGTCGTGTAATCTGTAATGCCTGCTGTCTCCATAGTGGTGCGGACAAGCTCCTCAGCCATTACATAGTACTCATCGCCGACATGAACGAGAGTGTAGTTGTAGTCAGGGCCGAGACAGATAGCAAGGTTGCCGGGGATAGTCCATGTTGTGGTCGTCCAGATAACGAAGTAAACCTTTGAAAGGTCAAGACCCATTCCTGCGAAAATTCCCTTATCGTCTGTAACGTTGAACTTTACATAGATAGAGCGGCAGGGGTCGTTCTCGTACTCGATCTCAGCCTCGGCAAGAGCTGTATTACAGTCAGGGCACCAGTAAACCGGCTTGAGTCCCTTGTACATATAGCCGCGCTTTGCCATTTCGCCGAACACCTCGACCTGCTTTGCCTCGAAAGCCGGACGGAGCGTGAGATAGGGATAGTCGTAGTCGCCGAGAGAACCGAGTCTCTTGAACTGCTTCATCTGATTCTCAACGTGCTTCATAGCATAGTCGTGGCAGTGCTTTCTGAGGTCAACAGCAGGAATAGCTCCGTTCTCAACACCGATAGCCTTCATAGCTTTAAGCTCGATCGGAAGTCCGTGGGTATCCCAACCCGGAACGTAGGGGGCACAGAATCCGCTCATGTTCTTGTACTTGACAATGAAGTCCTTGAGAGTCTTATTAAGCGCGGTGCCGAGGTGGATCTCGCCGTTTGCATAGGGAGGGCCGTCATGGAGAATATACGAGGGCTTTCCCTTGTTCTTCTCTATCATCTTGTAATAGAGTCTTTCGTCTTCCCACTTCTGAAGCATCTCAGGCTCTCTCTTAGGCAGATTGCCTCTCATTGGGAAATCTGTTTTCGGTAAATTAAGGGTTGAATTGTAATCCTGTGCCATTTTTCTATGATTCCCTGCGGACTTGCGGGGAATCCTCCTTTCAAGGTATTTTATTGGTTATTCCGTGATTATTCCTCGTCCTGTCCGCCTTCGGCTGCTGCAACTGCTGCTGCGATCTCCTCGGCTGTCTCAGGCTCGTGACCTTCCTCGGTCTCCTCAAAGTTCTCAGGCATTGATGAGATCAGTTCAAGGTGGCTCTTATACATATCAAAAAGAGTCTTTTTGAAGTCAGCTACCTGCTGCTGAGCCTGAACAAGAGCGTCCTTTTCGCGGGCAATCTCCTGTCTGTTCTTTTCCATAGCGATCTCGTGCTGGCGAACAGCTTCGTCCTCAAGAGCGTCAGCCTTTTCCTTAGCCTCATCGAGTATCTTCTTAGCCTTTTCGTTAGCCTCGTCAATTACCTGATGACCCTGTCTCTGTGCTCCGAGAAGTGCGTCCTTGAGAGCGTCCTCGTCCTTCATGTATTCTCTTACCTTGTCGGCAAGTATCTGGATCTTGTTGTTTGACTCTGCGCGCTCTCTTTCCATTTCGTCAAGCTCAGCCTCAAGCTGAGAGAGAAATTCGTCTATCTCCTCCTGCTTATAGCCGAATGCAGCTTTTTCAAATCTCTTATTTCTAACATCTTTTGAAGTAATCATTCTCATTCACCTCATATATATTTTTGCAGATTTATGTGTATACGGCCTTTTCTGGTCGAGCCGTCTATACCCCTCAGTACGAATCTTCCGCACCCTCTCACCGAGATGATATCACCCTCGGAAAGCTCGTGCGAAACCGATGAAACGGGGAAATGGTTGACCTCGACCCGTTCCGACCGTATGAGCACAGCCGCCTTTTCACGGCTGAGCTTTGCGGCGAGACTGACAATACAGTCAAGCCTGAGCGAAGCGACCGTCCCGCTCATGTCCCGAAATTCCTGCCTTACTTCCAGCTCAAACGGACGCGTATCCGATACCTTCACGCCGACCCTGCCGATCTTCGATACAGAACCGAGTATCGCTCCTGCGGCAGTTTCAGTGACAAAGACCTGCGCAATGCCTTCGTCAATAACAATATCGCCCACGACCTCACGTTTCAGCTTCTGCCCCATAAGGGAGCCGAGGAAATCCCTGTGCGTAAGGTCATCCTCTCTGCGGTAGGTAAAGGTAAGGCACTTCATCGGGAATTCTCCGAGGATGTACTCCTCGCAGTAATCCGGATATACGGCGAGGATTTTCCGTCTTGCGTCGGGAAATCCGCCCCACAGCCTGTACATCAGTCCGCCTGCATTTGCTCTGCACCACAGTTCCGACTGAGCACACTGCCGTTCATCGAGAAATCTGGAAAACACGGGGCAGCCGTTCTTCTCACAGCCACTTACCATGTCGCCCAGTCTCGCAATGAAAAGCTTATCCGTCTGTTCGTTCATCAGATGAACACGCCGTTGTTTTCAAGCTCGCCCACGAGATCCTCACCGATAAAGCCTACATTGTAGGGGGTGATGATGTAGGTGAGATTTGCAACGGGCTTGAGGCTTCCGCCGTTTGCGTAAGCTACGCCAACGAGGAAGTCGATTATTCTTCTCTTGTTCTCGGGAGAAGCTGTCTCAAGGTTGAGCACGACCGTCTTTTTAGCGATAAGGTGGTCAGCGATCTGCTTAGCGTCTGTGAAAGCAGAGGGCTTTACGAGAACTACCTGAAGCTGTGCTGTTGTCTGGATATTTACAACTTTATTTCTTCTTCCATTGCTGTTTCCAGAGTCGTTTGAAGTACTCTCGTCATTGTCGGAAGGCTGATAGCTGCGCTCGTGACGTACAGGTACATCATCCTGATCGAGATCGTCATCATCAGCAGAGAAGAAAAATTCCTTAATGTTTTCAAAAAGTTTCATTTTTTTACTCCATTCTCCGCATTTTATAGTTATTGCCCATTCGCCGTATGCGGAACGCCGTCAAGGGCTTGTCTTTTATCTGATATTTGCATGGGGCTGCATTTTTTCCAATAGTGTTCTCATAGGATAGAGTATGCAATTTTGCGTGCTTTAATTGCAGACGGCAGAGAAAAATCAGCAGCCGTCAGAATTTGCCGAAAAACCGCTTGCGGTATCCGCAGGTAAGGTCTCCTACTTCCTGCTGTAATCCCTTGCGCCAAAAAGCCCCGTGCCTATTCTCACAAGTGTTGAGCCGTACTTTACGGCTTCTGCGTAATCGTGGGTCATGCCCATTGAGAGCACCTGCATATCCGCGCCTTCTATCTTATTATCGCGCAGATCATTGTACAGTTCCTGCATCCTGCCGAGGAATATATCGCTCTGCGAAGGAGGCGGAATGGTCATGAGTCCCTTTATCCGTATATTTTTAAGCTGAGCAAGCTGAGCAATGAGCTCGCGGAGCTTATCGGGAGCAACTCCGCCCTTGGACTCCTCGCCGCCTATATTCACCTCGCACAGAATGTCCATCACCCTGCCGTGCTTTGCGGCAAGGCGGTCTATCTCCGTGCCGAGTTTAAGGCTGTCCACGGACTGTATCATGCTCACCGACTCGATAATGTACTTTACCTTGTTTGTCTGAAGTCCGCCGATGAAATGGATCTCTGCCGGCGAATAAGCCTCCGCTTTCGAGAGATATTCCTGAACGCGGTTTTCTCCGAGGAGATCAAGCCCGAGCTCTATCGCGTGATTCACTATCTCGGGAGCAACGGTCTTGGTGACCGCCATAATGCGGATATCCTCCGCCTTTCTGCCGCATTTCTCGGCAGCCTCGCCCACGTTTTCGCGTATGAGCTTCAAATTTTCATCAACATAGCTGTAATTGCTTTCCAACTTTTACTCACCTTCGGTCATTATATCATCATAGAGCGCAAGATACTCGCCGTCGCCTGTGTGAACAGCCGAGAGAACGTAATCTCCGCCCTCGTAGATAACATCAATCTTTCTGAACTCTTTCTGCTCGCCCTTCATGATGTAAACACCCTTATAGTTGACCGTTTTCACGATCTCGCTGCCGCTTTCGTCAGTTGTTTTCTCCTCTATATCGGCAAAGCGTATAGCCTCACGCGGAACTTTCAGTCCCTCATACTCGCCTCTGACAAGCTCTACTTCCTCCGCTCTGTGCTGAACGAGGTCGTAGTTTATGCTGTTGCATGAAAGAATTATAACGCTCTGTGCCGCGCCTGCGTCATCGTTTATATCGGTGATCTCGGCGTCATAAAGCTCGGCAGAAGCTTCAAACCTCAGCTTGAGCGTATCGCCTATAGCATACAGCTTTTTCGAGTTATCTGCCACAACAGCCAGATACCAGCCGTAACCGTTGACAAGCTTGCCGACGATAGTCGGATCGTCGAGTTTTGTATCGCTCACGGAATTAACCTGATCTGCCGTAAGAGCGGACAGGATATCGGGGGTAAGCATTTCCTCATAGCCGTCGCAGTAGCTTACAAAGTAAGCCGAACGGTCAGCCGTTATGACCTCGACAGGCTGCTGAGAGCTTGCCTCAAGGCTTGCAATCTGTGCCTTGATGTCGCTTATCTCCTGATCGAAGCTTTCGACCTCATTGGTAATTATCTGATATGTACTCATCTGAACAACAAGTGTCTCAGCCGCTTCCTTAACTTCCTGATAGTTTTTCATATCTCTGCTGTAGATAAGGCTGCGGTAACTTTCGCTTATGCTGTCTGAGAGAGTTGCAGGCTGTGCCGATTCAAGAGTTCCGGGGTTCTGTATTTTTTCGAGTATTGCAAGGTCGTTTCTGAGGCTGTCAAGCTCGCGGTTAACGCTTATCTGCTCGTCACTGGGATAAACAGTAGCTATGGTGCTGCCGCTTCCGAGTCTGCCTCCGTCCGCGACATTATAGCTGAGTGCTCCAACGCCGCCGTACTTTACCGGCTGCTCGTCCCTGATAAAAACGCCTCTGTACTCTTTGGAGAATCTCGCCTGAGCCATAAGCGCTGTGACCGTTGCGCTTTCGTTGCTGCGGAAATTTGAAACACTGCTCACAAAGATCACAAGCAGCAGGATAAGCACAATGTTTCGCAGAAGCCTTACCATCAGGCTTGCCTCGGATTTCAAAAAGGGAAAACGGGGCATTTTACTCAGCCTTTTCGGAAGCGTCAAGTATCGAAACGGGTCTTGCCGGAATTATGGTCGAGATAGCGTGCTTGTAAACAAGCTGCTGTTTTCCGTCACAGTCAAAGATCGCAACATAGCTGTCGAAGCCTCTTACCATACCCTTGAACTGAAAGCCGTTTGTGAGGATGATAGTAACCATTATTCTGTCTTTTCTGCACTGGTTAAGAAAAACATCCTGCAAATTAATTGTTTTGTTCATACACATTCTCCTATCTTTATAATTTTCTGATGTGCATATGAATACACACAACTTATTATATCACATATCTGCGCGATTTGCTATACATTTTTGGCATTTTTCTAAAATTTCATATTTTTTATTAATTTTGTCCAAAACAATCCATTCTATGCGGCTGTTTTTTCTAAACCATGTCAGTTGTCTTTTGGCGTATCTTCGGGTTTCCTGCTTGATTTTGTCAATACAGTCGTCAAGCGTCATAGTTCCCTCGAAATACGGGATAAGCTCCTTGTATCCGATAGCATTCGCGGCGGTTTTCATGCCGCTTGTTTCCCAGAGGTCGTGAGCCTCGTCAACGAGTCCGCGCCTTACCATGTCGTCCACTCTCAGGTTTATGCGGTCGTAGAGGAGCTGCCTGTCCTCGTAGGTAAGTCCGAAAATGAGCGGATCATATGGTGACTCCACGAGACGGCTCTCCGCTTTCAGTTCGCTGAAACGGCGTCCCGTTATGTGCAGGACTTCGAGGGCACGCACTACTCTCACGGTGTTGTTCGGGTGTATTCCGGCAGCCGCCTCGGGATCTGCCTCCGCAAGCCGCGCATGGAGCGCCTCGTTGCCGTTTTCCTTGGCAAATTCGTAGAGTTCTGCACGGTATGCCTCGTCACTTCCGCCCTCGGAAAATCTCACGTTTTCAAGCAGGCTGTCCATGTACAGTCCCGTTCCGCCGACAATTATCGGAAGCGCTCCCCTGTCAAGGATCCCCGCAATTTCGCGGTGCGCAAGGTTCACATAATCAGCCGCACTGAAAGAAACTCCCCTGTCGAGAAATCCGATAAGATGATGCGGTATACCCTGCATTTCTTCGGCAGTAGGCTTTGCAGAGGCGATATCCATGCCCTTGTATATCTGCATGGAATCGGCGGAAACGACCTCTCCGCCGTACATTTTCGCAAGTTCTGCTCCGAGCCATGTCTTGCCCGATGCCGTCGGCCCTGCTACCGCAAGGACGAACGGCTTTTTTTTATTCGTCATTTTACCACCTCCGCGGCTTATGTGCGCCCGAACTGGTGGGCGATGTTGTTTTTGCTCATCGTGAACATAACAGGTCTGCCGTGCGGACAATGCCTGATCCTCTCGTCAAGGTAGACCTGCTCGGCAAGCGACTGTAGTTCCGCCAATGAGTTCTTGTCGTTGCCCCTTATTGCGGACTTGCAGGCTACCGTGTGCAGCATATCGTCAAGTATCCGCGACTGCGGCTGATGTTTGTAAAGGCGCAGATTCTCGGCTATCTCAGAGATAACGTTCTCCATTTCCTCCTCGGGCAGGAATGTCGGAACTGCGGTCGCCGTCACGCACGGGCGCTCAGAAAAATCGAAAGTGAATCCCATGTCCGCGAGCATTTCGCTGTTAGCCTCAAGCGCGCCGAACTCGTCCGCCGTGAGCAGTACCTTAACTCCCGTAAGCAAAGTCTGACTGTACTGACGGCAGTTGCGGCTTTTAAGGCGTTCAAAAATTATCCTCTCGTGAGCCGCGTGCTTATCTATCATGACAAAGGTGTCATCTCCGAGTTCGGCTACTATGTAAAGTCCGAACGCCTCGCCTATCACGCGTATTTTCGGCTTTTCCGTCCACTCGGAGAGCTTCTTTTCGGGTTCTTTTTTCGGCTCGGGAGCGCTCTCGAACGAGCGGCTGCTGATGTAGCTGAATCCTTCTATCGGCTCAGGCACTTCGGGCGGATCCGCCTCAGCGGCAGGCACTTCCTGTGCGCAATTGCCGCCTTTTTCAACAGTCTCGTTCTCAACTGTTGAGATCTCCTGCTCGCGCTCGTCCTCCTCAATATCCGCCAGCAGTTTTGTATCAACGTGCTTGGGAGCCGCCATGGTCGGAGCAGCAGGCGCACTGCACTGTGGAACGTGGTCAGCGGCAGGAGTTTCCGCCATTTTCCGCTCAGTCTCCTCGATTTTGTCAACAGGCGTAAAAATGAACTCCTGCTGCCTGATCTCCTCTTCCTGCGGTGCAGGCTTCGTCCAGTCGGTCTTGGGTTTCAGCTCAAAGCTGTAGAGAAGTCCGTCATTCATGAAAGCGTTCTTTACAGCGAAATAGACAGCGTCGGAAACATTTTTCTCGTTAACGAACCGAACCTCTGCCTTTGCCGGATGAATGTTAACGTCCATGTCATTCGGCGGCAGGTCTATAAACAGTACACACGCCGGAAATTTTCCCGTCATTATCATGTTTTCATAGGAGTTTTCGAGCGCCGCCGAGCAAAGCTTTGAGCGGACGTATCTGCCGTTTACGAAGAAATTCTGGAACGCACGGTTTGTCTTGGAGTAAAGCGGCTTTATGACATAGCCGCCAATGTGTATTCCCTCATAGGTGTAGTCCACGGCAATGAGGTCGCGCGCAAAATCGCGTCCGTATACCGCATAAACGGCTGAAAACAGCTCTCCGTCACCGCTCGAATTAAACTCCATGCGATTGTCGCGAATGAATTTAAACGAGACGCTCGGGTGAGAGAGGGTTATCTTCTGCAATATCTGACTTACGGCATTCGCCTCGGTGACGTCCTTTTTCATGAACTTTCGCCTTGCAGGAACATTGTAAAAAAGGTCGCGGATAATTATGGTAGTTCCGTCAGGACAGCCTCCCTTGTCATGGAGCGTCTCGGAGCTGCCCTCGATATTGTAGAGCGTTCCGTAAGTCTCATCCTTCTGCTTCGTCATAAGCTCCACCCTCGACACGGCTGCGATAGAAGCCAGAGCCTCTCCGCGGAATCCGAGCGTGAGGATATTGTCAAGGTCTGCCTTTTCGGTGATCTTGCTCGTAGCGTGGCGCAGGAAAGCTTTCGGAACATCATCAAAAGCCATTCCGCAGCCGTCATCTGTGACGCGCATATAGGTAGCTCCGCCGTTTTTTATCTCAACGGTTATGTGTGAAGCTCCCGAGTCTATTGAGTTTTCCACAAGCTCCTTTATCACCGATGAGGGGCGTTCAATTACCTCGCCGGCAGCAATGAGTTCGGCTGTTTCCTTATCAAGAATATTGATCGACGGCATTTTCTCTCCTCTTTCACATTTCCGTCCGCACTGCGGCGTTATACGTTCGTTTCTTCTATCTTTGCCTTTTTGGAAGTTATCATAACTCCGCCAAGCTGTATGTGCTTGGCATCATAGAGTTTTGTATCCTGCTCGGGATAATATCTCTCGGAGATAACCGCAAAGGGATCGGTCTGCATTGGCTTGCCCTCGCGGTATTCGCTTTCGGGAGTCATGTCATCGCTCCCCTCAACGCCCGTCTGGATAGAGCGTATCTGCGGGATCGCCCACAGCTTTTCTGCAAGCGCCCCGAGTCTCTCAATAGGATCTGCACGATACGTCTTTCCGTCACCGCCGAGAACCTCCTCCTCGGGGATCAGCAGCACATACTCAAATTCTCCCTTTTCAGGAGCGTTGTTGAGGAACATTCCCCTGACAGACGAAAATCCCTCGTATTCATACTCGCTCTGCCAATAGCCCTCATCATGGTTCTGAGCCGCTCCGAGCATGAAATCTTCCTCAAGGAGCGTCTGATTGTGCAGGATTATCTCCTCTTTTGTCCTGTCCTCAGCCTTGCCCCAGAATCCCGATTTGAATTTCAGACCGACAATTTCAAATGCCTTGTCAAGCTTTTCAACCGTATCGAGATCCACCTCATATCGGCTGAATTCCATCATCAAAGTAAAATATGCAGGCATTGCCGCACCTCCGTTATATAAGTCCCAATTCGTATTTCTTTTCAAGTATCCGCAGCACGCTTTCGTCTATTCTCGACTGCGGAAGTTCCCCGCTCTGCACAGCCTGCTCAACAGTATCGACTGCCGTGCGCAGATCCTGCGGCATGAGAACTATATCTATCCCTGCGCTGATCGCTCTTACCGCCGCATCGCCCGAGCCGTAAACTCCGGATATCGTATTCATCTGCTGGGAATCCGTTATCGCAAGCCCCTCAAATCCAAGCTCGCCGCGCAGCAGGACTGTCACGGCTGTGTAGGAGAGGTCGCAAGGCAGGTCGTCGCCTATTCCCGTGATCTTCTGATGACCGACCATGACAAAGTCCGCGCCTGCCGCAATTCCTCCCGAAAACGGAACGAACTCCGTTTGACGCAGGTCGTCAACCGAGCGGTCGAGGGTTACGCTGCGATCATAGTGAGTGTTTCCGTCCTCTGCGCCAAGCCCCGGAAAATGCTTCAGGGTCGCGCAGACTCCGCTCTCGTGGATCCCGCCGACAAAAGCCGTGACCATTTGCGAAACAACATCGGGGTCACTGCTGAAAATGCGGCTGCCAAGTTCATTCAAGCCGTTTATGTTCACATCTGCAACGGGCGCAAAATCCACGTTGAATCCGAGCGCGCCTATATCAGCGCCAATAGTCCTGCCGATACTGCGCGCGGACTCGGTATCACAGGTGTCGCCGTAGGTGCTCATTCCGTAAAATGAAGTTGTGCCCAGCTTGTTCGCCGCCCTCGCGACTGTTCCGCCCTCCTCGTCTATCGCGGTAAAAAGACCGACTCCGCAGGACTCGCGCGAAATATCCTGCGAATCAGCAAGAAGCTGCGAAGTCTGCTCCGACGTTTCGAGATTTTTCTCAAAGAGCACTATCCCGCCGACGGGAAACTCCGCCAAGCCGCTCCGGTACGTCTCATCAGAAGAAGTGACCGTGTCGCAGCCGTTCACCTGCTCGGGAGTTACCATGAACATCTGGCAGACCTTTTCGTGAAGGCTCAGTGTTTGCAGGAGCATTTCCGCCTCGGAAAGCCGCGGTTCGGTCGGCGGCTGAGAAGTGACAGCGGCAGATGATAACGTTTCTTCCGTTGTTTCCTCGCCTATTGAAATGTTTATCTCGGCAGGAACGGTGTCCGTTTTTGAGACAGTAACTCCGCATGAAGCCGCAAACATAAAAGCTGAGGCGGCTGCTATTGTCTTTGCATAAAAATTCATTTCATCACGCCCATTTCCGCGGCATTTTCGCAGCAGTCATCACATCTCCCGGATCCACCTGTCGAGTGTTTCCGCAAGAGCCGCGGAATTCTCAGTCTGATCGGGTAAATTTGAACCGTAAACTTTCGGCGCTATCATAAGCCTGAAACGGTACTTTCTGCCTTCAGAGATCCCCTCGATTTTTATTACATAATTGTGCAGTAATGCCGAACGCCTGACCGTAAGCTTGTTGATACCCATTCTCGGCAAAATGTGGTGTTCAGCCGCTCCGATAATGCCTGCCTCCGTCAGTATCAGCACTTCATTTCCGACTATTGCCGCATAGCCGTATTTCACTCTCCTGTAGGAACTGAAAAAACTGCTCATGTTGTTTATTCCTGCATAAACAGGATAGCTGTAGCCAAGGCCGAAACTGTCAAGCTCCCGAATCATGTTGTCCTGATTTATAGTAAGAATTCCCATTTTTCCTCCTATCCGCAGATAACGGCTCTATTTCAGAGCCTCTGCCATGTCTTTAAGCAGCTCGCGGCACTCGCTGTCCGTAAGCTCGTCAATGTTGGTCTTTTCAAGCATATCAAGCGCTGCCTCACGGTTTGCACCCGCAAAGCTTATCTGTCCGCCGTCATTGCTCTCAGCGACCTTGTTTTCGGCATGAGCGCGCTCCATTTCGCTAAGGAGTTCCCTTGCGCGGCTGACCACCTTTGCAGGCAGTCCCGCAAGCTTTGCAACGTCGATACCGTAGCTTTCATCAACTCCGCCGCGGACTATCTTTCGCAGGAAACGTATATTTCCGCCATGCTTGTTAACGGCAATGCTGTAATTTTTTACGCCCTCAAGTTCGTTTTCCAGACCGATAAGCTCATGGTAATGCGTTGCGAAAAGAGTCTTGCAGCCAAGTTTCTTTGATGTGCAGATGTGCTCTGCGACCGCGCGCGCAATACTTACTCCGTCAAAGGTGGAAGTTCCTCTGCCGACCTCGTCAAGAATAACAAGACTGTTCGGCGTTGCGTTCCTGAGAATATCCGAGACCTCGCTCATCTCGACCATGAACGTGGACTGACCTGCTGTAAGGTCGTCGGACGCTCCCACACGAGTGAATATCTTGTCAACGACCGATATCTTCGCAGAATCAGCAGGCACGAAACAGCCCGTCTGAGCCATTAAAACAATAAGCGCAGTCTGGCGCATATAGGTGGATTTACCCGACATATTCGGGCCGGTGATTATCGACATACGGCTTGACTTATTGTCAATATAAATGTCGTTCGGAACAAACATCTCATCAGTCAGCATAAGTTCAACAACGGGGTGGCGGCCTGCCTTGATGTCAATTGCGCCGTCTATCGCGATATCCGGCTTTACATACTGGTTGCGCAGAGATACCTCCGCAAACGAGCACAGAACGTCTATTGCAGCCACTGCAGAGGCTGTCTGCTGAACGGGTTCAAGCTTTGTCGCAAGAAAGTCGCGAACTTCCGCAAAAATATCAGCCTCAAGCGACAGAGCCTTGTCCTTTGCGCCGAGTATCTCGTTCTCGGCGTTTTTCAGTTCCTCCGTAATAAAGCGCTCGGCATTTGCAAGTGTCTGCTTGCGTATCCAGTTTTCGGGAACAAGGTCATAGTACGAGCGAGTAACTTCAAGATAGTATCCGAACACGCGGTTGAAGCCTATCTTCAGTCCCTTAATGCCAGTAGCTTCCTTTTCACGACGCTCTATCTCGTCTATCATTTCTTTACCGTTGCCCATGATATGGCGCAGTCTGTCAAGTTCATCGTTAAAGCCGTCCTTGATAACTCCGCCATCCTTTGCGGAGATCGGCGGCTCGTCCATGATCGCATTCTCGACCAGCTTAACTATCTCGCTCAGGTCGGAGATCTCGCTGTTATAGCGCGTGATAAGCTTTGAGCCGTCAAGCTTTGCAAGTTCCTGCTTTATGAGCGGAAGCTGCATTGCTGTAGCCGAAAGCGATTTCAGATCGCGTGGATTCGCGCTCTTGTACATCACCTTTGTCATGAGACGTTCAAGGTCATAAACGCGGTCGAGAAGATCGCGCAGATCCGAGAGGACAACGCTTTTCTTGTAGAGCGTTTCTACAGCGTCAAGCCGCTCGATTATCCGCGCAGGACTTTTCAGCGGCTGCTCTATCCAGCTTCTGAGCATTCGCCTGCCCATAGATGTCTTGGTGGAATCGAGTACCCACAAAAGCGAGCCTTTTTTCTCCTTATTGCGCAAGGTCTCGGTAAGTTCAAGGTTTCGTCTTGCATTGAGGTCGAGCCCCATGAAAGCGTCTCCGCCGAGGATCTCAAGCGAAGTAAAGCGCGACACCGAGGTTTTCTGGGTATCGTTTATGTAGTCGAAAAGTCCGCACACCGCCGCGCAGTCCGCTCCGTCCTCGCTGAGTCCAAGCTCCGCAACGTTTTTCGCACCGAAAACAGCCGCCGCCATGGTGCGCTTTCGGGAGGGGTCAAAGCACTCGGCGTCGCGCATGGTGACAGCGCAGTCGAGGCGCACTTTTATGAAATCGGCAACGTTTTTCAGCGACAAAAAGCTGTCGGGAAATATGACTTCGGCAGGTCGGCAGCGCGAAAGCTCATTGATAACGCCTGCCTCAAGATCCTTGCCCTCAAAAACGCTGAGAGCCGCCTTTCCCGTTGAAACATCGGCAGAAGCCACGGCGCAGCTCTTTGCCTGCTCGTCATAGAAAATGCTGCAAATGTAGTTGTTCTCGCCGTCATCGAGCATACTGCTCTCCGTAAGAGTACCCGGCGTTACCACGCGGATAACGTCGCGCACAACTATCCCCTTGCTCTCGGCAGGGTCGGTAAGCTGCTCGCAGACCGCTACCTTAAAGCCCATTTCAATGAGCCTCTTTATGTACATATCGGCAGCATGATAAGGAACGCCGCACATAGGCGCACGTTCCTCAAGACCGCAGTCGCGTCCCGTGAGAGTGAGTTCGAGAGCTTTTGATACGGTTATCGCGTCATTGAAAAACATCTCGTAAAAATCCCCGAGCCTGAAGAACAGAACACAGTCGGGATACTTGTCCTTTACCTCGAAATATTGCTTCATCATCGGGGAAATTTTACTTCTGTCGATCTCCATTTATATTCTCCTTTTCTTTTTGTTGTACCGGCGCAAACAGACCTGTATCAGCCGCAGCCTCCGCAGGTCTCGCATGAACCGCTGCAGCCCGGGGACGGCTGACAGGTAGCAGGATCTTCGCCGTTTGCACAGAGCGAGATTATCTGATTGATATTTGTAACAAGCCCCTCAAGAGCAGTCTGTGCAGCTGTGAAAGTTTTCATATTCTCGTTTGCCATTATCTTGGCGTATATCTCCTTGATATCTGCGTCAAGCTGCTTGAGTTTCTCGCCGTTGAGGTCCGATCTTGACATCTCGGTATTCAGTTCAAGTCTCAGGCTCTCGAACTTCTTTATGTCCGCCTGAAGCTCTGTATCGTCATCATTCACCTGCTTTGCAAGACTGTAAGCAATGTATCTGTCGTCCTGCTGGAGCGCTTTGCCAAGCTCTCTTGTCATTTCAATAATATCCATAAATTTTCCTCCTTGCCTTTCGGCTCTAATGATCTGTATTCATCGGGCAAGCTGCACATCTCTGCGGCAAATTCCCTGCGAATTTTAAAACTTTCTCATTTGGTAATGAGTTTTCCCGAGACTGCCCAGTTCATGGCATCGGTTATCTCAACGTCTGCGAACTGTCCGATAAGCGAACTGTCGCCCTCGAATTCAACTATGATAAATTCATTGCTCTTGCCGTTGAGCCAGCCCTCGCGCTTTTTTGACCTTCCGTCAACGAGCACTCGCATTTTTCTGCCAATAAATCGCTTGTAGTTCTCGGTGGAGATCTCTCGCTGGACTTCCAGCAGTTTCCTCATGCGGAGACTCTTGACCTCCTCGGGAGTGAGATCCTCCATTTCGGCAGCTCTTGTGCCAGAGCGCTTTGAGTAAATGAACGAATAGATGTTATCATACTTCACGCGGCGGATAATGTCGAGCGTTGCCTGAAATTCCTCGTCGCTCTCATTCGGGAATCCGACTATGAGATCTGTTGTCAGCGAAAACTGCGGATCACGGCTCCTGATGTAATCGACCGTTTCAAGATACTTTTCCGCAGTGTAGCGGCGGTTCATACGGCGGAGAACCTCGCTGCTGCCGCTCTGAACAGGCAGGTGCAGGTGCTTTGCGACCTTTTCGCACTCAAATATCGTGTCGATAAGCTCATGTGAGGCGTCCTTCGGGTGGGACGACATGAACCGTATAATGAAATCGCCCTCTATTTTGTTCAGCTCGCGCAGAAGTCCCGGAAAACTTATCTCGTCCCCGAGATCGTTGCCATACGAGTTTACATTCTGACCGAGCAGCATTATCTCCTTGTAGCCATCGGCAGCAAGTCCGCGAACTTCGGCGATGATATCCTCCATTTTGCGGCTTCTTTCGCGTCCGCGGACGTATGGCACGATACAGTAAGTGCAGAAATTGTTGCACCCGAACATTATCGGCACGCTTGCCTTGAAACTGCTCTCGCGAACCTGGACCGCAGCCTCGGAAAAGTCGTCATATTCGCTTATATCGGCTGCAAATTTCGCTCCTCTGAGACAGTCCAGCATAAGCTCGGGCAGCGCACTGATAGCGGAAGTTCCCAGAACAAAATCGACCTGCGGGTAAGATCTCCTGATCTTCTCGGCAACCTGACTCTGCGCCGTCATGCAGCCTGCTATGCCTATCATCAGCTCAGGCTTTTCCTCCTTGAGCTTTTTCATGCTGCCGACAATTCCGAAAACCCTGTCCTCCGCACTCTCGCGCACCGCGCAGGTGTTGAGGATTATAAGGTCGGCTTTGTGCTCGTCCTCAGTAAAACTGTAACCGAGGCCGCTCAGCAGTCCCTTTATTTTTTCGCCGTCGGAAACATTTAGCTGACAGCCAAAGCTCCTCACATAGGCGGCTCTCGGTCTGTCACCGAAAATCGCAAGTATTTCTTTAATTGCGGCAGTATTGTCTTTCAAAGCAGCTAACCTCTCATTCAAAATCATGTAATATATAATTATATCATAAAATAAGCAGAAAATCAAGTTTTGATAGCTCGGGTTTACGCATAAAAGAGAAAACAAAAAGGCGGATATTCTCCGCCTTTTTGGTCATATTTTCTTCATCAGCGCAACTGCGTGTGCCGAGATCCCCAGCTTTTCACCTGTAAAGCCGAGGTGTTCCTCGGTCGTAGCCTTAACGCTCACTTGCGACACATCACAGCCGCAGACTTTTGCGATATTCCCGCGCATTGCGGCGATATGCGGCGCAAGCTTTGGGGCCTGTGCTATGACGGTCGCGTCAATATTGCCGATCTCATAGCCTTTTTCGCGGCAAACGCGGACTACTTCCGCCATTAATACCATGCTGTCCGCGCCCTCGAACTCGTCTGCGGTATCGGGAAAAAGATGTCCTATATCGCCGAGCGCAAGTGCTCCGAGCATTGCGTCCATGACCGCATGGGCAAGAACGTCCGCATCCGAGTGTCCGAGAAGTCCGACCGTATGCGGAACGTCAACTCCGCCGAGGATCAGCTTTCTGCCCTCAACGAGCTTATGTACGTCATATCCGTGACCAATTCTGAACATGATATCCTCCTGTTGTTTTATGATCCGTATTCACAGAGAATGCAAGCCATTATCGCTCCTGCATTGCAAGCAGTACCTCCGCAAGTTTTATATCCTCCGGAGTCGTTATCTTTATGTTGGTGTAATCGCCTGTCGTCATTGCGACCTTGCCGCCGATAGCTTCGACCAGTTGGCAGTCATCGGTGAAATCAAGTCCGTGTTCAAGTGCAAAATCTATTCCCTCGAAGTAAAGCTGTCTCTTGAATATCTGCGGAGTCTGCGTGATATATAGGAACTTTCGCGGCGGTGTGTCCGAAATAAGTCCGTCATTCACCGTCTTGATAGTGTCCTTTACGGGAACTCCGAGAGTAGCTCCGCCAAAAACAGACGCGTCCTTTATCACCTTTTCAATGTGCTCGGGCTTTACGAGCGGACGCGCGCCGTCATGGACTGCAACGAGCTCTGCCTCCTTGGATATCTGCTTTACTCCGTTGATAACGCTCTCCTGACGGGTAGCTCCGCCCACCGTGCAGGCTGTGAGTTTGGTTATTCCTGCCGCCTCAGCCTCGGCTTTTATAGCCGGAATATCCGCCTCGCGCGCCACGATCACAATTTCGCTGACGCTCCCGCAAGCCTGAAATGCCTGCATTGTAACGCCGATAACAAGTCTGTCGCCGAGCGGCATGAGTATCTTGTTTACTCCGCCCATTCGCGTAGAATTGCCTGCGCAAACAATAATTACCGATGTATTCATGTCATTCTCCGATCAGTCGCGGCTCGGTTCTACAGGAGTCGTGCGTATGCGTATTTTCGGCATTTTTTCAAGAGTGTAGTAGCTGTTGAATGCTCCGTCGGGCGCAGAAAGGTCGTTTTCGCCGCTTGCAGGGGGAGCAAATATCTTTATCGTAAGATCTGTTTCGCCCTCAAGAGGTTTCTCATAGAATGCCGAAATAAGGTCGATAGTCTTTGCCTTGGGCGATTTGTAGAACCATGTTCCGTTGACCTCTATCATGAGGTTTGAGTCATCCTCGAAAACAAGTTCGCAAAGGCAGGGATCTCCGTCAAAGTGAACGGGAACAGCGATACCCTCAGCGTCCTCGGAATTGCCCCAGCGGAGCGTAACGGGCAGCTTGATCTCCTCGCCGATAGTCATGGACGGCTTGAACCAGTCATCGTGAATGATCTCCTTGTATGTTTTCATAACAGGCTGTTCCACGCCGACATTCTGATTGTTCGGGTCTTCTATTTCAAGTCCGAGTCTGCCCCTGTCGCGGAACTGATAGAACGTGAATCCGCTGAACCACTCGGCGTTGTCCTCCTTGATGAAGTCGCAGAAAAGCTTTACCATTTCAGCCTGCTCGTAAACGCCCGTAACATCGCCGTCAGCATTAAACTCTGACATTACCATTGGCTTTTCCATGCCACCGTTGATATGTTTGAAGCGCTCGTAGCTGAGCTTGGTATCGCGGTAAACGTCCTTTACCGCTCTGCGGTTGTGTGAAGTTCCGCCCGATTCGGCTACATCGTAGGGCCAGCCCCAGTGGAGCGACATATACTTGTCAACAGACCAGATGTCAGTCTCGCGGACTGCCTGAGAAAACTCCTTCTCCTTCTCTATCTCGCCTGTCTCGGAATTTTCAACTCCTCCGATACAGAGGATAGTCTGAACGTTCGGAGCGTGTTCCTTGATTATCCTTGAAGCGCGGCAGTAAAAGTCCGCAACTTCCTGATATGTAGCGCGCTTGTTGAACGAGAACCAGTTTCCCGTAGCCTCGTGGTTGATCCGCAGGAAAACCCTGCCGAATGTTCTGAGGTCGTCGCCTATGGCTGCAAGCTGTTCGTCCGAAACATGAGGGTCGATAGTGAGGGTGAGCGTAACGTCCTGACCGTGTCGGCGAACATCTCTCATGCAGGTAAACGGTTCATCGTCGAGGGTTCCGCCGAGTCCGCCCCTGTATGTAAAGTAGTCGTCATAGGGATAGTCCCACTGGAATGAGACATTTGCGTCCTTCATAGCCTCGGAAATACGGGCAGGCCACTGCTCATCAAGAGGGTAGTAACAGTACATGAGGCTGATACTGCGGTGAGGTCTGCCAAGCTTGCGGAGTATGTAGTCCTGATCGACATACTCGCCGCGCTCGCTGCCGTCTCCTAAATCAACAGCGCACTTAGCTTTGCCCATTTGGATCTTGTAAAGTTTCTCCATATATTATAAATTCCTTTCATTTCTGAAATTTCCTGTAGAATTATTATAATATGATAAGCAGAATATGTCAATATCAAAAGAGGCGGTTCAGTATTTTTCCACACGTCTTTTCGGCAGATCCTGCCGTTGACTGCGTCAAAAATCCTTGTCATACGACAGTATGTCCGTGGATCTTTCCTTGTCACCGGCAAGATCATGCTCGAAAATCCGCACACAATTTCTATGCGGACAGGTTCTAAAATATTTCCTGAGTTATAAATCGGCAGCTATACCGTGAATCCCTCGGCCCGGAAATTGTCAATAACTTCGCCAAGTATCTCAGCATTTGTTGAAGATACCGAATGCAGGAGAAGTATCTCTCCGCCGTGAGCCGAATCCGTAAGCTTCTGCACGGACGCTCCCGGCTCAGGCTGTGCATCGGTTTTCCAGTCAACATAGGCATAACTCCAGAAAAGCGTCTTGTAGCCGCACTTCTGCGCGGTCTCAAGAGCCTTTTCGGAGTACTCTCCGCACGGACAGCGGAAATACTGCATTTCATAACCGTAGTTGTCCAGAACATACTTGTGGAGCGACATTATCTCCTCCTCAGCCTCGCTGTCAGACAGCTCCGGAAGGCTCGCGTGGGTCATGCCGTGATTTCCGAGGATATGCCCCTCGTCGATCATTCTCTGCACCAGAGCAGTCTCCTTTTTTGCGTAATCGCCCGTAAGGAAGAATATCGCTTTTACGTTTTTCTCTTTCAGTGTATCAAGGATCTTTTCGGTGTAGCCGTTCTCGTAGCCCTGATCGAACGTTATAATAATGCGGTCATCATCATTTGTCAGAGCATACGCCTCAAGGTCGCTGTACCGCTGATTGAAGCTCACAGCGTCGGCAGGACGTCCCTTTTCATCGAGAGTCGTTCCCTGACCGTAGCCTATTTTGGTGCTGTCTGCGGCATAGACCGCACTGCACGGCACCAATGCGGCAGTAAGAAAAGCTGCCGCCGAACTTGCAAATCTCATAAGCTTTACCTCATTTTCAGAATTGTCAGCGTTCGCCGACAGCTTTATTATGCCTCAGCCGTAAGCTTTCAAAAGTGAAAGATTTTTCTAATTTTTCAGAACAGTCTCTTAGGGAGTGTTGACACTAAGCCTAACAACGCATCTTTTCGGCAAAATTTCACG
>OGDF01000364.1_pt1 | contig 73940 bp, 55 predicted proteins | sample 1570141 | NCBI WGS metagenome assembly OGDF01 (sample SAMEA4370581, study PRJEB24528) | human gut metagenome
TCTATTTTCTTCATCATTTATTAATTCCGGATTAATTAAATTTTCTTCGTCCATAAAAACATTCCTTTCTCGCTTTGCTTAAAGGCTCTAATAGGATTGTTTTAGTCATTCAACAATTTCCCTATTATATCAAATTTTCTCTTTAAGATAATATCATTTATAAGCAAAAAGTACAAGTGTTTGCGCTTAAAATGAGGATACTTTTTGACAGCAAAAAAGAGGATACATTAAGTACCCCCATATATTTAAACCCTAATCCACTCTTCTACCCATTCATCAGGTATCTTTAAATTTCCTTTTCCACAACCCATGTCTATATTAGGTTTATTTTTTCCGTGGTAATCACTTCCACCACTTTTATAATATTTTCTTTCATTACATAAATTTACAAGATATTGAATCTGCTCTTCGAAAAATGTACTATGCATACATTCAATTCCATCAATATCGTATTTATCTAAGATATCATCTATTAATTGATACTTATCTTTTGCCCATTTATAGATAAATAAATGAGGTAAAAATACTAATCCTCCACACTCCTTGATAATCTTAACAGCTTCTTCTGTGCTAGGATAATCAGGCGTTTTATCTATATATAATGGATAATTTTGGTCTCCACAATATTTTTTAGAGAAAGCATCAAATTCAGCCCAAAAATCTGCTGGAACCTTGGCCTGATTTTCTGGATGTTTTTTTATTTCGTTATAAATAGCTACACTTCCCCAACCATTTTTTGCATCCCAGTCGATTTTTTCTTTTGGATCCATTACAAGCCCCATTTGTACAGCCTTTTCATATTGAATGTTAAAATATTTTGTCTGTAACTTTTCTCTAGATTTATCTTTATAATATTCAACTGTCCATTGTTTCATTTTCTTTGGGTCAAATTGATATCCTAATACCTCAATCAAATTTTTTCCATAACTACATTTTATCTCTATTCCCGGAATTATTTTCCCTTTAAAATATTTATGTACATCTATTTTTTCTAGTTCTTCATATCCATTACAATTATCATGATCTGTAATAGAAATATAATTTAAATTTTTTTCTTGGGCCTTTTTTAATAATTCTATTATAGAATCTGACCCATCTGAATTTGTAGAATGCATATGTAAATCAATCATTTCTTTCCTCTCCCACTATTGTATTTACTTTCACTTTTCTATCAGTAGTATTATCTTTATTTTCTAATTCATATAATGTATTTAATTCCTCAACATAGGGCATTAATGTAGGCGCAGATTCCGAAAAAACTGAATGTATCATTTCATACTGCATAGGAAATTTTCGCATAAAATCTCTTTTAAATGTTCTTCTGCCATATATAACAGCTTCGCTTGGACTTTTAAACTCTTGCCCTTCTGTAGTATAAAAAGCATTAGGTCTATTTTCTCCTCTTTTATATACAGTTGCATGGTCAAATAATCCTTGCTCTTCGAATTGCTTCAAAGTTATTATAAAATTATCATAAGAAGCATCATGTACACTTTTAGGAACCCATCTTGGTTCAGTATCACTTACTAATTGCATAGCATACCTTAAAAAGGTAGAAGTATAACTTTCCAGTTTTGGAACAGCCATTAATTCTAAATCTATTTCGTAACCTGCTTCTTTATATTCTTTTGCCATTTTTACGAAACCTGATGTTGCTCTCATGGTCCCTTCATATATAATACTTAACTTATTATCTCTACAATAATCTCTAATTTCTTGACTTGCTCTATCTGCATCTGGTAATAAGGCTAAGTGAATGTTTTCTCTATCCTGTTTATCTGCTACTTCAAAATTTGGATGCATTGATCTAACAACATCATAATCCGTAATTACTGCATTATAATTTAATTGTTCATTTACAACTGGAATCAATTTAGATTTTCCAGCTCCTGATTGTCCTGCTACAAAAACTAATCTTGGTTTTTCTTCTGGTTTCTTGCCTGTTGTAAAAAATAAATTAACTGAATGATAATATTGTTGATATTCTTCTTCTGTAAGTTTATATTTTGCTTGTAATACTTCTAATTCATCTTGTTCCATTTCTTGCTATCTCCTACATATTTTTTTATAACTTCCATATTTTCTTTATTTATTTCATCTCTATCCAAAATTAGTATCTGTAATTCTTTTTTTATTTTTGGATCCTGAGTTTTTTCATATTCTATGGATAGTTTTCCAACTTCTCGTGCAATCTTTTCTCGTGCAATTTCTAATCCAAATTCATTTAATAATAAATCCATTTTTTTACTCCATTTCTTACTTTTCGACAATAATTATAGCATTAAATTTAGTTTATTACAATTGTTTTGTTAAAAATACATTTTCCACTAATGTCATATTTTATATATAAAATGCTACTCTATTTTTTCGATATATACTTTTACAATAATATACAAAAAAATAAGAGGATACTTTTATGTACCCTCATAATTTTAAAACAACAATGGTTTAATTTGTTTCTCTATTAACTTTTTATATATTTTTACAAATATCTGTTGGAATCCATATTTATATGCAATATGCGCAACCCAATAACTTTTGTTAGGCACGTTTTTGAATTTAAAGCAAGGATTTTTTCTCCATTCGAAAAAGTTTATATCTAAATAATTCATTGTTTCTCTAACTAGGCTCTTTAAATCACTACCAGTTTCGAAAGATAATTCTATTAAAGATCGTAAGCCTATTTTTGAGAATGCTATAAATGATAATATATTTTTCATTCTTTCATACTTTCCAGCATCTTTAAAAATCTTCTTTCCTTCTACTAAACCAGCTTTTAAATCCTTTATTTGAACAGCATTTTTTAAACTTTGAATAGAATTATCTTCATATTTAAAGAATAATTCTTCATTAATAAAAGATACTGTATTTGCTTTAGCATAACAACTTATAACAAAAATTTCATCTTGACATCCATCATAATTTTGGAATTTTATATCCTTTATTGTTTCTTTTTTTATTAATTTATTACCTGCATCTAAATTTAAATATGCGAAATTTAGATTATTTCCATCTAAGCTTTCTTTTTCTTTAAATTTGTTTTCCAATCCTGTAACTCTTAATTCATTAGAATTAATGTCAATTATATTATAACCGCAAATTGCAATGTCTGTATTGTTATTTTCTGCAGCATTATACATCTTTTCTATAGCTGTTTTTTCTAAACACATATTTCCGTTCATAACTAAAATATATTTGCCATCAGCCTCTTCTAATGCCTCATTTTTAGCCAAAACATCTTGTGCCTTTGTTTTATATATAATTTTTATATTTTTATGTTTTTCTTGTGTTTCTTTTACAAAGTCATCAATCTGTGTGTTTTCTTCTTTATAAATACAAATAATTTCTATATTCTCTAATGTTTGATTTACTAAACTATTTAAACATTCTTTTACTTTTTTATGTCTCTTCTTTAAAATTGTAATAACTGATACATTATGCATTGCAATTCCCCCTAATTATCTTTAAATACTCCGCCTTTTTGTATATTTTCAAAACTTACTATTTTATTCTTCATTATCGCTTTCGTCAATATTAAATGTTCTTTCTACTATATATTGTGGTCTTCTCTTAGTTTCATCATAGATTCTTCCTATATATTCTCCTATCATCCATAAAGATATAAGTATCATTCCACTTAAGAAAGTCATAGTTACCATTAAAGATGTCCACCCAGCAGTTAAATTGTTCCAATTAAATATATATGATAAAATTGCATATATTAGAATTACTATTGATATAGCCAAAGAAATAATTCCCATTGTTCCTACAATTTTTAGTGGTTTTGTAGAAAAACTAAAAATTCCATCTTTTGCAAGTTTAAGCATTTTCTTTAATGGATATTTAGTCTTTCCTGCAAATCTTTCTTTTCTTTCATATTCAAAAGGTGTTTGCTTAAAGCCTACCCAACTAAACAAACCTCTTAAAAATTTATTATGTTCTGGTAAAGAATTTACTACATCTACAACTTTTCTATCTACTAGCCTAAAATCCCCTGTATCTTTAGGTATTTCCACATCTGATAATGCATTTAATGTTTTATAGAACATTGAAGCAGTTAGTAATTTAAATTTAGATTCTCCTTCTCTAGACTTTCTTTTTCCATAGATTACTTCATTTCCAGCTTTCCATAGTTTAAGCATTTCCGGTATAAGTTCTGGTGGATCCTGCAAATCTGCATCTATAATTACTATTGCATCACCAGTAACATATTTAAGTCCTGCTGTTACTGCACATTGATGCCCAAAGTTTCTAGAAAAAGAAATTACTTTAACTTTTTTATTTTCGTTAGCTATATTTACTAATATACTTAAGGTCTTATCTTTGCTTCCATCATTTATAAATATAATTTCATAATCATATCCATTTAAATTTTCTAATACCTTTTTCAATCTTTTATAGCATTCTTCTGCTACTTCTTCTTCATAATACATAGGTACTACAACTGAAACTTTTTTCATACTAATGCTCTATCTCCTTTTTAAAATTTCCCCTAAAGGTCTTTTTTCATTTAATCTTTTAATTGTTTCTGCAAATAAAGGTGCTATAGAAACAACTTTAATTTGTGGTATTTGTTTTTCTTTTAATAACGGAATTGTATTAGTTATAACTAATTCCTTTATTGGTGAATTTTGAATTCTTTCTATTGCTGGACTAGAAAGTACTCCATGTGTACACCCTGCATATATTGCTTCTGCTCCAAATTCTTTTAAAACTCTTACTGTTTCCATCATAGAACCCGCTGTATCTATCTCGTCATCAAATATAATGGCATTTTTCCCCTTTACATCTCCTATAATGGTTGTCCCAATTGCTCTATCATTATTTCCATCTCTTCTTTTATCTAGCATTGCTATTGGACAATTAAAAAATTTAGAATATTTATATGCTTTTTTGGAACTTCCAGCGTCTGTTGCTACAATAACCATATCCTTTAAATTTTTACTTGCAAAATAATCCTCTAATATATTTTCAGCAGAAATTCTATCACAATTTATATTATTAAAGTATGCTTCTATTGCTGGGTTATGTAGGTCACATGTGATAACTCTCGTTGCCCCAGCTGCTTCTAATAATTCTGCTATTAATTTTGCTGTTATAGGTACTCGTGGTTGATCTTTTTTATCTGAACGAGAATAAAAATAATATGGCAAAACAACATTAATTTTACCTGCAGAAGCTCTTTTTACCGCATCTATTGTTATTAATAGTTCCATTATTCTTTCATTTACTGGCGGTACATTACTTTGTACTAAATATACATCATTTTCTCTCACAGTTTCAAGTATTTGCACAAAATTATTGTCATTTGCAAACTTCATTGAATTCATTTTTCCCATTGGTAGACTAAGATAATCACAAATTTCCTTTGTAAAAGGTTCTGCATATTTACTACAAGCAAAAATTTTGATATTTTCCATAAATATTCCTCCGTTTATTATAAGAAATTTATACAAGCTATGTCTATAAAGATTTTAATTCGATTTTTTTATAAAATAAAGCCTGAAATCATAATATAAAATTTAACAACATTAGTTAGCATATATTATTTTAGATATAATATTTTTTACTCTTTTATTTTGCTCTCATTATTTTTCGACTTCTCTTTATATTTTTTTACTTTTACTACAACAATAAAAACTATAATTGAAATTACTGTAATAATTGCTCCTTCTTTTAGACCTTTTGGTACATAAGAAAGTTTGATTTTTTGTTCTCCTTTATCTAAATTAAATGTTACAAATCCATTTGAATTTTCTACATTAGATTTTTTTCCATTTACCTCTAAAGTCCATCCCTCATCATAAGGAATTGTTGTAAAAACATAATGGCCTTCATCTGAAACATTAACATTTGCTTCCAAATTATTATTTTTAAATTCTACATTTTGTATTTGATTCTTTTCTACTTTTTGATATGCTTTTTCAAAATTTGTTAAATTTAATTCTTTTAACATAAATTCTTTTAATTCAATAGTATCATTTGTATTAAATTCCAATTTCAGTTTTAAGGTATCTGTATCTCCTACATTTTTAATCTTGAAAACTCCATTTTTATTTGCACCCAAATAATCTTTATAGTACTCATCATTTACATATACTTTAAATGCAGAGTCTTCTAAGTTATAAGATGTAGTAATCCAAAAATATAATTCTTCTTTTATATTACTAGTATCAAATGTAAGTTCTATATAAGATTTTTCTTTTTCCCCTGTATAATAATCTCCTTCCTTTGTAACATTTACCATTTCGATATTTTCCACTGGAATATTGCTAAAATATTCATAGTCACAATTTGTTATTTGATTCCATAAATCTGTTTGTATTTCAAAAGGATTTTGTTTCATATCTATTTCTTCTACTTTTTGGTTAGTAATATAACCAATAGTTAAAGGATATTTATTTTGATATAATTCTTCTCCATCTTCTATATCTTTCACTGATTCAAAATATCTTACTGGATCTTTAGATATTTTATAACGAATTCCAAACATGCTATCAGTTATCAATGTGTTCCCATATCCATATGAAGGGAAAAACATATACCAATTATATCCAATTTCTTTCATGAAGTCTACCTGGCTTTGTTCAAATGTTGAGCTTGAATGTCCCACGCCATTATAATTAAACAATAACGAATCATTTAAATAAAAATTTTCCTCTTTTTCCATTCTGTAAAAGTCTGAATCATATTCCTTTGCTTTCGTTATAATTTTATCATAATACTTTAAATTATTCATATATTTGTTTCTTTCTATATGTCCTATTTGATTAAATGAAGCTATAGCGTTTATTAATAATTCCACTACACAAATAACACAAAGCAAAACAGAATAAATCATTTTTCTAAATTTTATTTGTAATGATAGTATTATTCCATAGACTATCATAAGAAAAATTGATAGATAAATTAAGTTTTCCTGTAAAAATGAATTTTCTTGTTTTTTTATCAACCAAATAATTCCAATATCTATTAAAACTATGAATGGAACCCATTTCCAATTAATATTTCTTTTCCCTTCTGTTAATGCTTTCGCTGCTATTACAACAAGTAAAAAGGATAAAATAAACGAATATCTATATGGAAATCCTATTGGTTCTTTTAATCCATGCCACATTAAGTTAATTATCTTTGTTTGAAAACTAATTATCACAACAACAAAAAAAATTAAACTAGAAATTTTCTTTCTAACTGAAATGTTAGGATTAAAGAAATAAAATTGTGCTAATATAAGTGTTATTAAACCTGTATAAATGTTAGGTAAACCAGAGCTGAGAAGTTGTTTCTCATTTACTGCTCCAATTAATAATTTCTCACACAAATTTAATAAATCAAAATTTTTTGAAAATGCAGTGCTCCAATCTATTGTAAATCCTAATCCTTTTCCAGCTTGTAATGTAAAAATAACTGGCAATAAAATAATAGCTGCTATACCAATTCCCAGTAAACTATATAAAGCAAATTTTAAAAATTGTTTTATTCTTTTTTTCCACTCAATTTTTTGTAATAAATTATCATACAAGAAATATAATCCAGTAAATATCGCTGCAGCATAGCCTATGTAAAAGTTAACAATAAAAGATAATGCTAAAGTTATAACATACATTTTAAATTTATTTTGGCTTGTTATTTTTTCTACCCCTAAGACCATAAGTGGCAATAAAATAAGATTGTCTAACCACATAACATTCATTTGGTAAGAAATATTATATCCACAAAAAGCATAACTTAAGGATAAAATTGCTAAGATCCATTTGTTTGATACTTTTTCTCTTAAGAAAAAATACATTGTAATAGCACATGATACTATTTTTAAGCCTGTAACTACAACAATTTCCTCTGTTACCCAATAATTCGAGAATAATAGGAAAATAATATTGTATGGGCTCATAAGATAATAAGCCCATATACCTATCATATTTCCTCCTAATCCTTTGCCAAATGAGAAAAGAATAGAATCTCGTCCAAATAAACAATTTTTCATATATTCCCAAAATGGTATATACTGTCCTGCAATATCTCCTGCAATCATTGATTTTTCTCCGAATGGATATACTTTACATACAATCATTTGTATTAAAAACATAAGAGCTGCTACCAAAACAATATATATTAGACATTTATACTTTTGATATATTTTTTTTATCATCTTTTTTTATTCCTTTCTCAAATATGCATATTCCAATGAACATTAGAATAGAAACTGTTGATAATAATAATCCTAACTTAAATCCTCTTGGAATAAAGTATAAATGAATTTCATATTCTCCTGGTTCTAATTCAATACCACAAAAAACATTGCTCATTCCCTTTACTTCTACTTTCTCCCCATTAACAGTTGCTCTCCAGCCATCATCATAAGAAATTGGTAGTACAAGATATGATTCATTAGTTACTGTTGCTTTTCCATCTAAAGCATTTTTTTCTATTTTCTCCATAGAAAATTTATTTTCATCTTGATTTAAGTTTTGAATTCGTTCTTTAATTTTTTCATTATCTGTCGCATAAATATAAATATTATGATTTGGATCATATGTTTCTTTATCTACTCCAATTTCAAATTCATAACTTTCTCCTTCATTCAAATGTTTAATTCCTTTAATTCCTGCTTCAGTTGACCATAAATCTGCATATTTTTCAAATTGTGGCTCTCCATCTTTATAAAGTTGTAACTCCCAATCACTATACAAATATAAATTAGTATCCTTTTTAGCTGTTACTTTATATTTCCACTTAATTTCTCCATCATTTTCTTCTTCATCAATTGTACAACTTAATAAATCTTTTGCATCTTGTATAGGTTCCATATATTTTTCTCCACTATTATTTTTTCCCATACTAGATAAAATTTCATTTTGCATTTCAAATGGATTTTCAGCCTCTGTTATATTTTCATTTACAAAATATCCAAATGGAATTGTATTTTCATTTTCATATAAATAATAACCATCTATTGTGTCAATTAACTTAAATCCATAAATCTCATTTTCTTCTAATGGATGAGCTGTAATATAATATTTTACACCTGCTAAGGTATAATTAAAATATGTACCACTAAATGAAGTAATCCACAATTGCTCATCTCTTTGAATGTTATAGCCTAACTTATACATATTTTCAATTGTGGCTCTATTTCTGGCAGAAGTAAAATACCCAATATTACTATAACCATATTTTAAAGACATATTGCTACCAAAATTATCTGGTATAAATACAATACGATCAGTTTCCTTATTATCAACATATTTTAATAATTCTTCCATAGGTTTATCATATTTTGTTACATGCTCTTCTGAAAAATATTTATCATTAGAGATAGCACTATGTCTCATACCAATTCCTAAATCAAAACATACAATTATTACTAAAAGAATAGTCCATAATTGCTTTCTCTTTACACCCAATGTTTGCATAGAAAATATAATCCACATAATTACAAATGTTACGCAAGATAACATAATAGAAGAATAACTTATTTCATAATTATCAGATGTTAAATATCCTAATTTTTTTATTATAATCTCAATAGCAGTCAATATAAAAAATATAATTCCACTTATTATCAAATGTTTCTTTTTTATTACTGTTCTATTTTGATATGCTCTAAAAGCCATTAATATTAGCATAAAGCTAAGTGCAAATGAATAACGATAGTTAAAGCAATTTGGCCTTGCAAATCCATGCCACATTTTATCCATAAATGGTGATATTATTGGCAACAACAAGAATATTACTACAAGTGAAAAAAATATTTTTTCCTTTTTAGATATTTTAGAATTCATGTAATAAGTTGGAAGTAGTAATAATGTAAGTGTTCCTGAAAACACTAGACAAGATTTTTGCTCAAATAGGTAATTATAATTATTGAAAATGACATTAAAAAATAATCTAATTTTATCTATGTCAAAATCAAATAATTTTATTGGGTCTTTTATCATGTTTCCACTTAATTGTATTAAACTAGGTATAAATAAAAACATAATTAAGCCAAAGGAAATCACAATACCAAGCAAAAACTTAAATAGTGATTTTATAAATTTTAGTATACTTCCTTTTGTAAAAAATTTTCCTTTAATTTCAATAAAATATTTTGCTAAGTAATAAATTCCTGAGAAAAATGCTACCATGAATCCTATATAATAACTTGTATATAACGTGTATGCAAGTGCAAGTATATATGGATATATTTTTTTAGTTTTTATATATTTATCTACAAAAATTAAAACAATTGGTAACATATAAACAGCATCAAGCCACATGATATGAAAAGCATAACTCATAACATAGGCAGAAAATGTGTACATAAGCCCAAATAAAACGGTATCTCTCTTTTTGTATTGATATGATTTGCTTAAAAATAGCATAAAAAAGTTTCCAATTAAAATTAGTTTAATTAGTGTTATTAATTCCACAAACCAATACATATTTTCTGGTTTAAAAAATACAACCAATAAATTAAGTGGAGAAGCCAGATAATAAGCAAATGTTGTTAAAAAATTATTTCCTAATCCTAAATTCCATGACATTAAGAGACTTTTACCATGTAATAAAACTTCTCTAAAATAACAAAAGAAATTCAAATATTGTTGATAAGCATCACTTTTTAAAATCGTTTTATCTCCAAATGGAACTACATTTATTATTATAAGATAAATAATATACATAACAATAATTAGTAATGTTAAAATAGTGTATCTACTTTTAAAAAATTTAATAATTTTATCTTTGATTTTTTCCATTATTTTCTCCCTTATTTTATATATTAAAATATAATTTCTTTATTCTATAATTATTTTTTTGTTTAATTAATAGTTTTATAATTTATAGTATTTTTCTTAAATCAGTTCGAGAATATAGTATCATTTTTCGTTTTATTATTCAACTTTTTTTATGGATTTTTTAAGCATTCCCTTTATAACTATAAAAAAATGGTAAATTAATTTTAAAATATTAATTTACCATTTTTAATAAATTTATCCAATTATATCTACTCAAGCCAAATTAATATTCGCTTGAAATTTTCTATTCTTATCAAATTATTCTTAAATAATCTGATGCAACAAAACCTTTTGTTCCATTATCAAAAATTACTAAATCCCACCAATGGTTATCATAATAATAAGAATCCTTTATTATGCGAGTTCCTGTTGTTCCATTTTTTAGACTTGCCAAAATAGAAGTATTCTTAGTGCTAGGTCCATTTCTCACATTAACCGTTGAACCAGTATTTACAATTACTCTCTCACTACAATTTGAAGGATCATCTACATATTGCAAATAATTACCTGAACAATATCCAATATTTCCTGTTGATGTAAAAACTTTGTGCCATCCGTTATCATATCTTTCCATAGAAATTAGAATTGTTCCATTTTGTAATCTGCCTATATCAGCATATTGTTGGCTAGGTCCATCTCTAAGCACTAATGATCCACTTACTTTTATATGCACATACCTTGGTTTAGAATCTGTTAAATTTGGTGCAACCACACTATTTCCTTGACCATTTGGCCTAACTGCTGGTGTGTTTGGCATATTCTCATATACTGGTATAATAAATTTAATTGCATTATCTAAAGTTCCTGTATCTACGTAAGCACTTCTAAATATTCTTGCTTCGCTATATGCAGCTGATAAATTTTGCATATATTGATGAGTATAGAAGCCTCCGGGACTATTTGGATTTACATCAAATTTATTTAAATACAATGTGTTCTGATTAGCATCCAAATATCCTTTTCTTATAAATCTTATTCCTCCTTCAATTCCTTTTTGCATACTATCCCAACCTTCAGCTTTAGCTTTTGCTAAAGCTGTAGCGACATCATTTCCTACTACTGCACCTATATTAAATGGATTAAAATATGTTTTACCATCTCCTCCATCCATATATATTGTATCTGCACCATATCGTCCCTGTTCTTGGAATAGTCTAGCAATAATATAATATGGATTTACATTTTGATGTTTACAAGATATTCTAACATCCTCTGCAAAGTCATGTAAAAAAGTGTCATTTACTTGATACTGAATAGATTCTATTGTTGCTCCACTGTTTTCAAAATCCGATAAATCTACAAACTGAAAAACATCTATATCATTCAAAAAATTTCTGGTGTCCATAAAATATGCTATTCCATTATAAGAAGCAGAAGCCCAATTTCCACTAACATAAGGGTTCGGAGCAATCCAATCTCCTTTATATACATTTGTATCTACTAAATTTGCAGTTCTATTTGCATATTCATATTCTCCTTTAACAGCTGTATAAAAATCGATACCCGTATATAATATTTCAAATTGCCAGTTTGGATGAGCATTTGCTAATTTATCAACATTTTCAGCAATTCCTGGATATTTATTTGAATCTATGCTAACGCCTATACCTGTTTTTATAAAAACAAATCTCTGTTTTATATTTTTTTCATTATAATATATTTGAATTTTCGAGCCATTTTCTATTGGGCCATTTATATCCAATGTTAGACTATAGTCATTAAGAGGTATTATTCCCATACTTCCATTACCATTGTCTCTAATAATCCATTTTTGGGTATCATTGTCGTTCCATTCATATTGTATTACATCCGTTCCACTTGCCATATTATTATTTTTTACGGTTAAATATTTATCACTATGGCAAAAAGAAATTCTATAATATCCATTTACATATTGTATATTAAATTTTTGGGCTTTCATATTTAAATTTTCCCAAATTTGTACTCTTCCATTATTTTCTGTATTACTAGCAGATGCTTCTATTACTATATTCTTATTTGCCATTGGAGCTATTTGATAGATGCCACTTACTATTGTTCTCTCACTTTTACTTTCTATTTTTTCTAACTTAAACTCTTGTCCAGCTCCTCCACTTTTTTCATAAACTTGAATATTCGTTCCATTGGCTGAACTAGAATAACGTGCATCTAAATATAGTGAATCTCTTTTAGATATTATGTTGTAATTTCCAAATTCATTTTTCTTTATTATCCATTTTTGATTATCATTTCCTCCATTATTCTCCCATTGGTCAACATTTGATTCGTTTCCTCTTCCCACAACATCTATTCTTTTTCCAGAATGTATTGGGACTATTTCATAATAACCATTTCCATCATAAACTAAATTAAATTGTTGTTGAGCTACATTTGCATAACTCCATATGTGCACATTAACTCCATTCCCTAACTTGCCACCATCTACAGTTAAACTCTGAGTTAGAGCATTTGCTAAGACAATTTTATAGGTTCCCTCTTCTACAGTTTTTTCTCCTATTGGCACTCCACTATCTAATATTTTAAATTTCTGATTATCTTGCCCTGTAAAATTTTCTACACACAATAAGTCACAATTTGCTCCATTTCCTTTTACTGATAGATATAATCCATTAATTTTCGAAATAATATAATAATACCCACCTCCTGCATCTTTAACTATCCATTTTTGGTTATCGTTTCCTCCATTGTACTCCCATTGGTCTATCAAAGTTCCACTTTCTACTCCTGAACCAACTACATCTAATAATTTTCCAGATTTTATATTTTTTATTGTATAATATCCTTCTTCATTGTAAATAAATTTAAACCTCTGTTGGTCCACCATTATATAATCCCATAAATTTATATTTGCTCCATTTTCTATTCTTCCTCCATCTACTCCAACTGCTCTTCCACTTAATTTTGTTATTATCTTATTTGTAGTATCACCCTGAATTGTTTCTGTACCTTTTTCATCTATTCTTTCTATAAAAAACTCTTGTGTCTTTGCATTAGTCCCAGTTTCTACATTAACATTTTCATTATTTGCTCCTTTTCCATTTTCTAAGTTTAAATATAACCCATTTAATTTTGACCTTATCTTATATGCCTCTGCTCCTTTTTCTATTACCCATTTTTGATTAGCATGTCCTCCGTTATACTCCCATTGGTTAACATTAGTTCCACTTGTTATTCCAGAACCTACCACATCTAATAATTTATTACTTTTTAAATTTCTTATTTCATAATACCCGTCTTTGTCCATCTTTATCCTAAACTTTTGTTGACTTACTTGTATATAATCCCATATATTAACATTTGCACCATTTTCTGTTTTGCCAGCATCTATTCCTACTGCTCTATTACCTGGCAATACACTTCTAATTGTATATATACCTTCCTCTAATTTTATGTCTCCAGCTTCAATACTATTTTTTAATAACTCATCATTTTGCGTAATATCCGTTTTTTCTGAATTAGATTGTTCTATTTCATTCTTTTTATTATTATTTTCCAAATTTATTTCTTCATTTGTATTCTCTTCTGTTTCATCAACTATGTTTTCGTTTTCCTCTATAACTATATTTTCTTCTATAAAATTATTCTCTTCTGACTTGTTATTATCTACATTTTCATCTTCGTTTTTCGTTATCACATTAGCATAACTAATCTGTGCCAAAAATAATCCTAATAATATTAAAAGTAAGCATATTATTTTTTTCATAAAATTTCTCCTTCACTGAAAAATAAATTTAACCAATAACAAGTCAGGTATTTTATTATATATTTTCCCTAAATTTACAAAATATATTAGCTTTTTTTGCAACAAAAAAAGCTGTATAAAACAGCTTTTTTTAATTTATTCATTTTCTTCTCTTTTTCCATTATATTCATTTACTAAATACAAAGGTCTATTTTTAGTTTCATTAAATATTCTTCCTAAATATTCTCCTATAATTCCAAATAATAATATTTGAATTCCTGAGAAGAATAATATTAATAAAATTATTGCTTGATATGCATCAATTTTATGTGTTACTAAAATCATCTTGCAAATTACATATATAAAATATATAAATAAAGCTAAAAATGTAGGTATTGCTAAATATGTAGAAATTCTTAAAGGTGATGTTGTAAAAGATGTAATTCCGTCTATTGCTAAATCTATTAATTTTTTATAATTCCATTTTGTTTTTCCTGCTACTCTAGGGTCCCTATCATATAAAACTTCCTTTTTATTATATCCAATCCAGCTAAACATACTCTTAGAACATCTTTGAGTTTCTCTCATTTTTCTAAGTGCATTTACACATCTTTTATCTAATAATCTAAAATCTCCTGTATCTTTTTGTATTGGCACATTTGTTAATGATTGTAAAACTTTATAATACATTTTGGATGTAAATTTTTTTAACCATGTTTCACCTGCTCTTGATTTTCTTTTAGCATAAACATCATCATATCCTTCTTCCCAATACTTAACAAGTTCAGGAATTAACTCAGGAGGATCTTGAAGATCTGCATCCATAAAAATTACACAATCTCCTGTCGCATAATCTAATCCCGCTATCATTGCAATTTCTTTTCCAAAATTTCTTGAAAAATCAACATAACAAATTCTATTATCTTTCTCCCTATATTCTTTTATTAATTGTATCGTTTTATCTTTACTGCCATCATTAACAAATAATATTTCAAATTCATAATTTTGCATACTAGACATTAATTTTTCTAGTCTATCATAAAGCATTGGTAAAGATTCTTCTTCATTATATGCTGGTATTATTATACTAATTTTTTTCATTTTATTATTTCCTCCTAAGATACTTACTAAATTTAATAACTTGTAATAGTATCTAAAATTTCATTCTCACTTAATTTTCCCATTTTATTTGATGTTACTTCCAAAATTATTTTATTATCTTTTTGAAATGGCTCTATTACTTGGTATGGATCCATATCTTCAAATGGATATTCAACTATTTCTCCAGAAATATAATCTCTTTGATATGCCAAACCTGTCATATTAATAATATACAATTTATCAGAATTTATCATATTAATTAATTTATTTAATAAATCACTATTTTCAGAAACAGAATTAATTTGTAAATACCCTTCATTTGATATATTAAAATTATTTATATTATTACTTTTTAATAAATTTGAAAAAGCTTCTCTAGATTGTTCTGAAATCCAAATTCCATTATCGTTAGGTAATTTTCTAATTAAATCATTTATTTCAGTTTCTTCTGGTTTAGCATTTTTAATAATTGAAGCTAAATCCACATCAAATTGAACATCTTGCTTTATTTGAAGATATCTTTTTCCGTTATTATCCTCTTCCACTTGATAGATATCAGTATTACCAGTTGCACTAATTGTATTCTTTAAACTTTCTATTTCTTCTGGACTTTGTACTATAGTATTTTCATCAATTGTATTTGTCGTACCTAATACAATTCCATTAACTATATTATTAACAGATTCATTATCTTTATTAGTAATTAATATTATTAATGCTACAAATAAAATTAGTACTATTATAACTAATCCAATTATAATACTATTCTTTTTTTTCATCATTTTCTCCTCTTAAAAAGAACATATAGTTCATTTTATATTTTTTCTCATATAATAACATCTTTATAACAATTATTCAACCCTTTTTATAATCCAAAATACTCTAAAATTGCTGAACTATCTGCATCTGCAATTCTTTGTAAATCATAATCTGAATCTAAAAATTGTGAATCTGAACTATTCATAAAACAATGTTCTACTAAGATTGCAGGAACTCCAGTGTTTGTATTTAAATCTGGACCATAATCTAATGTATCACCTTTCATAGCACATCTAATATCTGCGTAATAATCTGCTTGTACTACTTGTCCATCCATTAAATATTGATATCTAGGAATTGTATCGATATTACGTTTAGTTATACCACCAGAAATATTTTCTTTTATTCCTATAGATTCTAATTTGTCCTGTATTAAGTTAGCAAGTCTAGTCATATTACTATTATAATGATTAGTTCCTTCATAAAATGGTACATACATTTGACTTCCTGTAGCTGTATGTGATCCTTCATCATTAATATGTAAACTAACATATAAGTCTGCATTGTTATTTCTTGCAATCATTGCTCTTGGAGCCAAATCCATATCATAATCCCCAGTACGTGTTAGTATAACATTTATGTCACTATATTTACTTAAATTAGCCTGTATCTTTTGTGCAATTTGCAATGTTACATTCTTTTCTACTATAGAACCATGTGCACAACCAGTTGAACTCCCACCATGTCCTGGATTTAATACTATTGTTATTTTCGTCGTATGAATATCAAATAGTTGATTATCATTATAATCAGTTTTAGACAATATTAATTTAGAACCATTTTCTACATTGCCTTCTACTGTTACAGATAAAGCTGGATTTGTAAGTGATGATATAACTAGTCCGTTTTTTCCAGTATCTCTAACTAACCATTTTTGTGAATCTAATCCTTGATAATCATATTGTACTACATCTGTACCTTCAGCAAAATTATTATCTTTTACGGTTAAACTTTTTCCAGAATGTTTTAAAGTTATTTTATAAAATCCATTTTCATATTCAAAATTCAATCTTTGAGCATCTAGATTAAAATTATCCCATATTTGTAGTCTGCCATTATTATCTGTATTACTTGCCGATGCCTCTACTACCATATTTTTGTTTAATTTTGGTAAAACTTTATATTCATCATTGGCTACTGTTTTTTCACTTTTATTTTCTATCTTTTCTAATTTAAACTCTTGCCCATTTCCTTCGCTTTTTTCATAAACTTGTATATTAGTTCCATTTTGAGTTCCCGAAGCATATGCATCCAAATATAAATTTTTCCTTTTGGATATTATGTTATAATTTCCAGAAGCACTTTCTCTTATTACCCATTTTTGATTATCATTTCCTCCATTGTTTGACCATTGGTCTACATTTGCTTCATTTGCACTGCCTGCTATATCTAATCTTTTTCCAGAATGTATTGGTATTATTTCATAATATCCATCTCCATCATAGACCAAATTAAATTGTTGTTGAGGAGTATTTAAATATTCCCATATATGTACATTTGCTCCATCGCTTGTTTTTCCGCCATCAACTGTTAAACTTTGGGTTGGTGCATTCGCTAACACTATTTTATAGGTTCCATCTTCAACTGTTTTTTCGCCTACTATATTTTCTATTTCTATTTTTTGTAATTTGAATTCTTGACCTATTCCTCCACTTTTTTCATATACTTCTATATTTGTACCATCTGCTGTACCTGAACGATAAGCATCTAAATAAAGATTTTGTCTTTGAGAAATCAAATTATAATTTCCAGAAGCACTTTTTACAATAGCCCATTTTTGATTTTCATTTCCTCCATTGTCACTCCACTGGTCTACATTTGCTTCATTTCCTCTTCCTGCAATGTCTATTCTTTTTCCAGAGTGTATTGGTATTATTGCATAATAACCATTTCCATCATATTTTAATTCAAATTGCTGTTGTGAAGTATTTGCGTATTTCCATATATGTACATTTGCTCCATCGCTTGTTTTTCCGCCATCAACTGTTAAACTTTGAGTTGGTGCATTTGCTAACACTATTTTATAGGTTCCATCTTCAACAGGTTGTTCATCACTTATAGTACCTTTTTGTATTATCATAAACTTTTGATTATCACTTCCAGTTGCATCTGTAACACATAACAAGTCACAATTTGCACCCGTTCCATTTACTGTTAAATACAATCCATTTAGTTTAGATATTATATTATAATATCCATCTTCTGTCTTTTCTATAATCCACTTTTGATTATCAAATCCACCGTTGTCTTTCCATTGGTCTACCCTTGTTCCACTAGTCATTCCTGAGCCTACTACATCTAATAATTTTCTAGACTTTTGATTTATTATCTCATAATATCCATCTTCATTATATTCAAATATAAATTTTTGCTGTCTTGCATTTGCATTATCCCATAAATTTATAGATGCTCCATCCGAATTGCTTCCACCATCTATTCCAACAGCTCTACCAGTTAATTTTGTTGTAATTTCATTTATAGTGTTATTTTGTATTATTTCATTACTAGTTAAATCAATCCCTTTGGCATATTGTTCTTCTATATTAGATTCAACTATTTCATTTTCATAAACACTTTGATTTGTATTAATGCTATTATCTTCGCTTTCAATTGTATTATCAATATTGTTATTATCTACTTCGTTTTCTATTACATTTTCATCAACTTTATTTTCTATAATATTACTATCCTTATCATTACTCGTAATATCATTATTTAATTCATTACTAATTTCATTTTTTTCTTCATTTTGATTTTTATTTTTATCTTCATCTGTCAAAACATCTTCAGTTTCAGCAGAATTTTCTACACTTTCATTTTTAATTTCTTTTATTTCATCTATTACTGCATAGCTCACATTAATATGTGTAACAAATAAAAATATTATTATTAAAAATATGGTAAAAAATTTAATTGTCTTTTTCATTAGAAGTTCCTCCTAGTTTTTACCTATTTTGTACATAGGTGTAAAGTATCTCCTTCAAATATTAATTGATTTTCATTAAATTCATAATCTTCCCAGTTTTCTTCTTTAAACTTTTCTTCAATTTCTAAATCTTTATGTACATGCTCTAATGGTCTATTTAGTGTCCTTTCCAAAATCCCTATTGAACTCCATTCAGTATAAAAAGCCCTTGTGTTAGCATCTCCTATATAACGAGTATTTTCGTATTGAGTTTTGTCTGCATTTATATAAGTTGCAATTTTAGTAATTTTATTATTGGTTGAAGTTTCATAGTTTTCTATTAACTCAGCAATTTGATTTGCTAACTCCAAATCTTTTTTATTGGTATAATAATTATCTATAATAATATCTGAGAAATTATAATACAAGGAAACGGCTAAAACAATTTGCAATAATACAACAATAATATTAGAAATCTTGTCCACTTTAACTTCTCTATACATAAATATTAATACTATTGGAATTAATGCACCAAAACAATATACATTTCTTGGAACAATATACACATCTCCTGCTATTATTTGAGGAGCCATAGCTGATACAAGAACAGCTGCAATAATATAAATTAATCCCAAAATATTTAATATTATTTTACTAGCTTTTTCTTTATTTTTAATTAAACTTATTATAAATAATGCAATAATTATTATTAAAATTGTTAAATAAAAATATTTAGGAAGAATATCAAAAGTTGTTGTTAAAATATCTTGTGTTGTTTTAATAACATGAAGTAACTTTTCTTTAAGCCCAACTGAATTTTCTATTCTATCATTATTAAAAATAAATTTTACAATTAATAAATCTACAAATGCTGGTATAGCATATAGTAAGCAAACGATTATATTATTTTTTATAAACTCAATAATATTTTTAGAGTTTTTAATTATGTATATAACTCCAACTGCAACAAATAATCCTACAGTTCCCTGATAACAACAGTTTGCTAAAAACATTTCGATTAATATTGTAATCCAAGCTCGTTTATCGCCTTTTAAGGCATTATCTAAATGTCCTATAGCTAAGACTGTTAGAAGAACTGAAAGCATCATTATTCCTTTTTCTATAAACATAAATAATTCTAATGTATCAAAATTTATTATGACTAATACAGAAATTAAAACGGTTATAACCTCATTTTTTATATTTCTTTTTAAAATTTCATTTAATTTGTACATACTAAGCGTTGTAGTTATTATTGCTAATAGAAAAGAAACTATATACATAAAATCGACATTTATTTTGGAAAACACAAAAATAAAGGCAGCAGAAATTAACCTTCCTAATGTTGCTAATTGTTTTCCTGGTTTAGCCTCAAAATCATAACTATACGTATCAACAGTATAATTCTTTATAATAAATATCCCAAAAAATATTAATGTTATACTCAAGAAAATATATAATCTTTTATCTTTAACTATTTCTTTAATTTTATTTATTACTTTGTCTTTTTTCATTTTTTCCCCTTTAACTATTTTTATTTATCTTTCTTCTTTTTTAATTCTAAACCTACAAAAATTGCAACCAAAATTATAATAACAATTATTATTAATAAATATAAATATTTATTATCTTTATTTATTTGTTCTTTACTATTTTCTGAGCTTATTATATTTCCATTTGTATTTGCAGAAGTATTATTTACGCCTTGCTCATATTCTTTTTGAAGCTCAGCAGCTTCATTTTCTGTAAAGTCCGCCATTCCATGATTATCTGGAGGCACAGGAATATCTACTAACCTTTCAGTAGCATAAACTCTTGAATATAAACTAGTTACCAATAAAATTAACATACTAAATATAAATAAAAATTTTTTCATTATTATTCTTCGTATAATATAAGTATATTTTTTATACGAATTTCTCCTTTCTAAAAGTAAAGAATGGTAAAATAATATTCTTTTATGAATTTACCATTCTTCTTTTCATTGTTTAAATAACTTCTAAATAATCTGATGCTACAAATCCTATGTCACCATTATCAAATCTCACAATATCCCAAGAATGTTCTTCTGCATAGTATATTCCTTTTACAAGTCTTGTACCAGTTGCTCCATATTGTTCTCCTGCAATCTTAGTAGAATTCTTGCTAGGTTCTGCTCTTAAATTTATACCATTAGATGATGTTACTCTAACTCTTTCGCCACAAGTATTTATATCGCTAATATTTTCATTTAAATACTCTCTTGAACAATATCCTATTATTCCATCTAAAGTTATTACTTTATCCCAACCATTATCTAATCTCGCTATTGAAAATAAGTTTGTTCCTTTATCTAGTCTTTTTATAACAGTATCATTACCACCTTGTGTACTAGGTTCAGATCTTAAAGCTAAAGACATACTCTCTGTTGCTATTTGTACGCTTATAGGACCTATTTTTGAACTAACACTTGACCCAGTATTTGAGCCAGTATTCGAACTAGAGTTACTAGGTTTTGGAGAGGCTTCACTAGGCATATTTTCAAACACTGGCACTATAAATTTAATAGTATTATCTAATGCACCTGTACTTGCATAATATTCTTTTACTCTTCGTGCTTCTGTATATGCTGCAGATAAATTTTGCATATATTGGTGTGAATAAAATCCTCCTGGACTAGCTGGATTTACATCAAATTTGTTTAAGTACAAAGTATTTTGGTTAGCATCTATATAATTTTTCCTTAATATTCTTATTCCACCAGCTAATCCCTTTTGCATTGTATCCCAACCTTCTTGCTTTGCTCTTGCAAGTGCTGTGTTAACTTCATCGCCTACTGATGCACTATAATTAAATGGGTTATAATATAACTTACCATCTCCACCATCCATATTAATCGTAGCTGAACCATTATTTCCTTGTTCTTGGATTAATCTAGAAAGTATAAAATATGGATTCGTATTTGTTTCTTGACATGCTGCCATTACATCTGAAGCATAACCTTCTAGAAAAGTTCCAGATACCATGGATGTAATTGATTCTAATGTTGCTCCACTATCTGAATAATTTGATAAATCTAAAAATTGAAATACGTCTGTATCATTTAAAAAGTTCCTTGGATCCATAAAATATGCAATTCCATCATATGATGCTAAAGCCCAATTTCCACTAACTATAGGATTTGGTGCAATCCAATCACCTTTATAAACGCTTGTATCAACTAAATTAGCAGGTTGCCCATTAGAATCTCTATATTGATATTCTCCTTGAACAGCAGTATTAAAATCTATTCCTGTATATAGTATTTCAAATTGCCAATTTGGATGTTGCTCAACTAATTTATCTATAGCTTCTGAAATTCCTGGATATTTACTTGTATCGATATTTACTCCTATACCAGTTTTCTTAAATACAAATTTTTGTTTATTATTGCTTTCATTATTATATAACTCAAGTATTGAGCCATTATCAATTGCTCCTAATATATCTATTGTTAGGTTGGTATTTTCAGATGGTAATATTCCAACACTTCCATCGCCATTGGCTCTTATAATCCATTTTTGACTAGACTCATTATTCCAATCATATTGTACTACTTCTGAGCCGCTTTCTATTTTTCCATCTTTCACTGTTAATGCTTTATCACAATGTGCTAAAGAGATTTTATAATAACCATCTACATATTCTAATTTTAATTTTTGGGCCTTCATATTTAAATTTTCCCAAATTTGTATTCGTCCATTATTATCTGTATTACTTGCAGATGCCTCTACTACTAAATTTGTATTTGCTTTTGGAGAAATTTGATATGTTCCTTCTTCTATAGTCTTTTCACTCTTATTATCAATTTTTTCTAGTTTAAATTCTTGACCAGCTCCTCCACTTTTTTCATAAACCTCTATGTTTGTACCATTTGCTGAACTTGAGTAGCAAGCGTCTAAATATAATCCTAGCCTTTGTGAAATAATATGATAATTTCCAGAAGAATTTTTAACAAATTTCCATTTTTGATTATCATTTCCGCCATTATTTTCCCATTGATCTACATTTGAGCCACTTCCTGTTCCAGCTACATCTATTCTTTTTCCAGAATGAACAGGTATTATTTCATAATATCCTCCTCCTGCATCTACAATATTAAATTGTTGTTGAGGAGTATTTTTATATTCCCAAATATGTACATTTGCTCCATTGTCTCTTTTTCCACCATCTACAGTTAAACTTTGAGTTGGTGCATTGGCTAATACAATTTTATATGTGCCTTCTTCCACTTGTACTTCTTGTTCATCTGGCTCTGTTGGAGTTGATGGTACTTCAGGTGTATCTGGAGTTGTAGGTTCTTCAGGTTCATCTATTTTTTCTAATTTAAATTCTTGTCCTTTCCCTCCACTTTGTTCATATACCTCTATATTTGTACCATTTGCTGAACCTGACTGGTATGCATCTAAATATAATGAATCTCTTTTAGAAATGATATTATAATTTCCTTGTTTACTTTTTCTTATTACCCATTTTTGATTATCATTTCCACCATTATCTTCCCATTGATCTACATTAGCTTCGTTTCCTGTACCTACTACATCTACTCTTTTACCAGAATGAACTGGTATGATTGCATAATATCCATTTCCATCATATTCTAATTTAAACTGTTGTTGTTTTGTGTTCGCATACTTCCAAATATGCACATTTGCACCATTTTCTGTTTTTCCACCATCAACTGTTAAACTTTGTGTTGGTGTATTAGCTAATACAATTTTATATGTTCCTTCTTCTACTGTTTTTTCTCCCTTTGGAGTTCCTTTTTCCACTATCTTAAATTTTTGATTGTCTCCTCCTGTACTGTCTGCAACACATAATAGATCACAATTTGCTCCATTTCCATTTACTGTTAAATACATTCCACTTAATTTTGAAATTATGTTATAATATCCATTTCCTGCATCCTGTATTATCCACTTTTGATTATCGCTTCCACCATTATCTTCCCATTGATCTACTAGTGTTCCACTTGTTCTTCCAGAGCCTACAACATCTAATAATTTTCCTGATTTTTCATTTACTATTTTATAATATCCTTCTTCATAATATTCAAAAATAAATCTTTGTTGACTTACCCCTGCGTCATCCCATAAATTTATATTTGCACCATTTTCAAGTTTGCCACCATCTGTTCCTACAACTCTACCTGTTAATTTAGTTGAAATTCTGTTTGTTGTGCCATCTAATATTGTTTCTTCACCAAAAATATTCATTTTTGTTTGTATTAAATTTGTTTCTTCTTGTTTTTCTTCTATTTCTAAATTATTATCTGTACTTCTAGAATCTTCCTCTAAATTTTCTTCTACTGCAGTATCGTCATTATTATCTACTTCATCTTCATCTTCTACTTTTCCTTCTGGGGTTTCTTCATTTAAATCATCTTCATTTATTATATTAGCATCTTCTGTTATACTATTATCTTCACTTTCTAATATATTATTCTCTATTTGTTCTTTTTCATCTTTTTCTTCTATACTATTTTGAGTGTTTATATTTTCTGATTGAGCATATGAATTTAAAGGAATACAAATTTCTATTGCCAGAACCAATATAACGCATATTATTGATATTAATTTTTTCATTATTTTTCCTCCTATTTAATATTTAATAGTGTAATACCTGCTATAATTAAAAATATTCCAACTATTGCATATGTATTTATTGACTCCTTAAATAAAAACACCCCTGCTAAAATTACTAGTACTTGTGTTATTCCTGTAATAATAGGAAATATATAACTTAAATCAAATTGTTTTATTATATAAAAAGTGTATATTAAAAAACTGGCTATATATAAAATAAAACCTAATATAGATTTAAGTCCCATAGATAAACTAAATAAACCATTCTGTAATGCAATATTTACACTGTTAGCCTCTGATTTTAATAATACTAATCCTCCTACAGAGCACATTAAATAAATTATTATACTTATAATTTTCATTTTATTGTCCTTTCTTTTGTTCTTCTTCATTTTCTTTTAGTGCAATATAATGATTTAAATCTTTAACCTTATCATTCAATTTAGAAATTCTAATATTATCTAAAAACACTTCAATTAATAGGAAGCCTATTGCACACATCCAAACGAAATTTACTGGTGCTTCAAATCCTAGAGCAGAAGAAATCCATGTAACAGCATCAGAAAAAGCACTCATTAGAATTAGTAAAATACTTCCAAAAAGCCATATTACAGAACTTTCTATTTTTAATTCAGATTTCTTTATTTTTCTTACGCAAAGTATAAAAGATAATACAGAGCATATAATTAATAATATTCTTAAGGTTAATGACATTTTATTACCTCCATTATGTATTTTTTGTAAAAGATCTAATAAATATTATTGAGCAAAACACATTAATCATATATTTCATAGCTCTAATAGGTTTTAAATAACTTTCCCCAAGTTCTCGTTCTTTCATTTCTACTTGAACTTCTTTAATTTTCTTTTTCTTTTTTAACATATAAACTATAGTATCTGGTTCTGGAGAAAGTCCAGAATTATATACTAATTCTTTAATTGCATCTTTATTATATGCTCTCATTCCAGATGTAGGGTCCTTTATAGTTTTACCTGTAGTTAATTTTGTTATAAAAGTTATTAAATTACTTCCTAACATTCTTATTGATTTAGGCTTAGATTCAGTTACAAATCTAGAGCCTATTGCAATATCTGAACCTTTTTCTATTTCTTCTACTAATTTACTTAGTTCTTTTGCTTCATGTTGTCCATCTCCATCAAATTGTATTGCTATATCATAATTATTTTTTAAAGCATATTTCATTCCAACTTGTATCGCACTCGTTAATCCATAATTTACTGGTAGTGATACTAAATTAAATTTATTACTTTCACAAACTTCTTTAGTTTTATCTTTAGAACCATCATTTATTACAACATAATCATATTTTGAATTGTTTATTACATCTTTAACTGTTTTTTCTATATTTAATTCTTCATTATAAGCTGGAATGATAATTAATACTTTCATTTTTATATCCTCTTTCTACTAAAAATCTCTTAATATTTGCATTGTTGCATTGTTAAATTTATCTGAATATCCCCAATCAACTGTTTGAGAATGGTTCCAAACTTGTGGTAATTCTAATAACATTGATCTTGTATTTGGTAAGCTTCTTGCCCATTGTATTAAGTAACCATTGCCATATGTTCCAATATGATTAGAAATTCCAAATTGATTTCTATAATACCATCCTATTCCATCATCACCTATAGTTTCATTCATCCAACCATGTACATCTATAACAATATTTTGTGAGCCTAAATGACCTGATATAAAATCATATAAAGATTGTGCCTCGTAAGCTTGAAGTGGTTGTGAACCAGTATAATTTCTATCTCCTGATAAAGATTTATAACCTATTGGGAAACATCTATTCATATCTATTCCTTTATGTCCTGACGCCTTGCTATATAATGTAGTACGTCCAGGTCCATTGTTTGTACTTCCATTATATTGTCCATCCGGATTGGAAACTGGTAATATATATATTGTCCACTTATTTACTAAGTCTTCTGATATATTTTTCTTTATATAACTATAGAATTGGTCTGCAAGATAAGTAAGCTCTGCTCCATCATGGTCATATGAATCTTCAAATCCATGTATTGAAAAGTTAAGGAAAAGCCTTTTACTTCCGTTGCCTATTTTATAGTATCTAAGATCATATCCTCCATTTCCTTGTACTTTTAATCCAGATACCCCATATGTTCCTTCTTCTATGTGTTTATCGAAATAATTTAATAAACAAAATCTTTGTTTTGCGTTTTTCTCGTTGTTATATAATTCAAGTATTGAACCATTGCCAATTGCTCCAAGTATATCTATTGTTAAATCTGGATTAACTAATGGTAAAATACCTATACTTCCATCTCCATTGTCTCTAATAATCCATTTTTGATTATCTCCACCGGTCCAGTCAAATTGAACTATTTCTGAGCCACTTTGTATACTATTGTTTCTTACTGTTAAATATTTACCACTATGACATAAAGAAATTCTATAATATCCGTCATAATATTGAACATTAACTCTTTGTGCAGGAGCTTCACAATCCTCCCATATTTGTATTCTTCCTTCATTATCATAATTACTTGCTGATGCTTCTACTACTATATTAGTATTTGCTTGTGGTGCTAATTTATATATTTTATCAGCTACTGTTCTTTCACTTTTATCAGCAATTTTTTCTAATTTAAACTCTTGTCCAGAGCCTCCACTTTTTTCATAAACTTGTATATTATTTCCATTTTGTGAACTAGAACCATATGCATCTAGATATAATCCTCCCTTTCTAGAAACAATATTATAGTTTCCTTGCTCACTTTTAACAAATTTCCATTTTTGATTATTATTTCCTCCATTATTTTGCCATTGGTCTACATTTGATTCATTTCCTAATCCTACTACATCTAGTCTTTTCCCTGAATTTAATGGTATTATTTCATAATATCCATCACCAACATCTTCCAAGTTAAACTGTTGTTGTAAACAATCTACATATCCCCATATATGCACATTTGCTCCATTTTCTATTTTTCCACCATCAACAGTTAAACTTTGTGTAGGTGCATTGGCTAATACAATCTTATATGTTCCTTCTTCCGGATATACTTCCTCGATATTATCTACTCTTTGTAATTTAAACTCCTGTCCTTTTCCTCCACTTTGGTCATATACTTCTATATTCGTACCATTTCCGGTTCCTGACCTATATGCATCTAAATATAGGGAATCTCTTTTAGAAACAATATTATAATTACCTTGACTACTTTTCCTTATTACCCATCTTTGATTATCATTTCCGCCATTGTCTTCCCATTGATCTACATTAGCTTCATTTCCTGTACCTACTACATCTAGTAATTTACCAGATTTTTCATTTATTATTTTATAGTATCCTTCTCCATCATATTCTAATCTGAATAATTGTTGCTTTGTATCTGCAAATGTCCATATATGTACATTTGCTCCATTTTCTGTTTTTCCTCCATCTACAGTTAAACTTTGAGTTGGTGCATTGGCTAATACTATTTTATATATTCCTTCTTCAACAGTTTTTTCTCCTTTAGGGGTTCCCTTTTCTAACAACTTAAATTTCTGATTTACTGTTCCAGCCTCATTTGCCACACATAACAAATCACAATTTGCACCAGAACCATTTACTGTTAAATACATTCCATTTAATTTAGAAATTATAGAGTAATATCCATCATTTGTTTTTTTCAATATCCACTTTTGATTGTCATGTCCACCATTATCTTCCCATTGGTCTACTAATGTACCACTTGCCATTCCTGAGCCTACTACATCCAATAATTTTCCTGACTTTACATTTACTATAGTATAATAACCATCTTCATGATATTCAAATTTAAATCTTTGTTGTTCTACACTTTTGTCATCCCATAAATTAACATTTGCACCATTTTCTGTTTTTCCTCCATCTATACCTACAGCTCTACTACCTGGAAGAATTGTTATTATTGCATATATATCCCATCCTAATATTTCAGTATTTACTACATCAACTGATTTTGCTTTCATACTTAATTCAGGTACAAGTTTTTCTTGCAATGCTTCTTCTGAATCTTCGGGTAACATATTATCATCTTTATAGGTATTATTGCTATTTTTTGTTTCATCTACATTATTTTCATTATCTTGATTTAAACTTTCATCTGTAATATCGTTATCTGTTTTATTTTCGTTTTCAATATCATTCTTATTTTCTTCTTCAATTGTTTGTTCATCTTTTGTATCCGTATCATTAACTTGTTCTTTTGCATAAGATACAGCTGGAACACAAAGTTCTAAAAGAATTATTAAAATTATACTTATGTTTAAAAATATTTTTTTCATAATTTTCCCCCATATCTCTCTTAGGTAGTGTATACTAAAATTTTTTATTAATTAGCTACACCCCTGTGTTTTCAAGAGTTATATCATTTTTTGTAATAAAAAAATGATACCCCCCTCTTTTTATGGTATAATTACAAACATAACCAACCAATTATTCCCATAAAGGAGTGGTGTATCATGTATACAATTATACCTCTATTACTAGCTCATATTCAAGAGCTTAATAAACTTATTTCATTTTTATTTAAATTTATTGTTAAAAATATACCTTTAAACATTAGAAAATCTAAAGATGATTCTTTATTTTCTCTTAAATACAATAAACTTAAAGTAGATAAATTGCCTACTATCTTTGTACCTGAAAAGAAAGATTACAAGCAACTTCTAGAACTTTATTTAAAAGAACATGGCAAACCTTTGAACTCTATTAATTCTCGTGGCAAACATCCTGTTCCTAATGATGTTCATTGCCCTTGTTGTAATGCTCCTCACCAATATATTTATGATAATACTGGTGGTCGTGGGCAATTCTCTTGTAAAGTTTGCTCTACAAACTTTAGTCAGCATAATCGTATTGATAATCCTATTCAACTTCATTGTCCTTATTGTGGCTCTGCTCTTTCTCTTTGCAAAAAACGTAAATTTTTTAATATACATAAATGTCCAAACAAAAATTGCTCTTATTATCAAAATTCCTTAAAGGCTCTATCAGAAGATGACCTTAATGAATACAAATGTAATCCTCATAAATTTAAACTTCACTATATTTATCGTGAATTTAAAATTGATTTTTTTAAGATTGATTTATATTCCTTGCCTAAAAATGCTTCTAGTCTTCATTTTCGTAAATTCTCTCCTCATATTTTAGGCTTATGCCTTACTTATCTTATCAACTGTGGTATGTCTACTCGTGCTACTTCTCGTGTTATGCGTGAAGTTCATGGTGTTAAAATTTCTCATACTCAAATTGCTAATTACGCTACTTCTGTTGCTTATTGCATTAAACCTTTTGTCGATTCTTACGATTACAAACCTACTAACTTCCTTGCTGCTGATGAAACTTATACTAAGGTTAAGGGCTCAAAACGTTATGTCTGGTTTATTATGGATGCTATTAAGAAATCTATCTTAGGCTACAGAACTTCAGTCTCTCGTGATACTTCTCCTTGCATTCTAGCTATGCGTATGGCTTTTGATAAATTTAAAAAGTTCCCTGTTAAAGCTCTTAAATTTGTTTCTGATGGCTTTACTGCTTACCCTTTAGCTAGACAACAATTTGCTTTTCATGGTATGGATTTTGATGTTACTCAAGTTGTTGGTTTAACTAATGAAGATGTTGTATCTACTGAATATCGTTGGCTTAAGCAAATTATTGAAAGACTTAATCGTACTTTTAAGTTCTCTTACAAAACTACCAATGGCTATGGTTCTGATGACGGTGCTTCTACTCATCTTGTTCTTTTCGTTGCTTATTACAATTTCTTACGTCCTCATTCTTATACTTATTGGAAACCTTTAAATGAAGTAGATGAACTTAAGAAAACAGAGCTTATGCCTGCTAAATGGCAACTTCTAATTGAACTTTCTCAACGTATGATATTAGAAAAACAAAAAACTTGATTCTTTGTAACTTCATATTTTACCTTACTTCAGCTTAATTACCTTGCAATGTATTGATATGATTTGTCAACTGCATTTACTTCTTGTAGGTGACCACTTGACAAATCATTTATCAATATCATTAAAATTTTATAGCTTGAAGTATTATTTACTATGCTTTTTTCTTTGTATATTTTTAACTTTTCAATGTGCTTTTTATATTTTTTGGATAATGTTTTCATATTCTATTTTTTCATAGATTACTTTACACTACCCTCTCTTATTTTATCATATACTGAAATATTATCATAACAGTATTTATAAGTCAATTTCATTTTCGGCTATTTTAGTCAAAAAAACTAGGAAAATTTTTCATTTCCTAGTTTTTACAATATTTTATTTTTCTTTACTTTTAAATGCAAAAAATTTGCTTATAAAAAAGTTTAAAATGACTACTATAACTGTTATTAATAATTTACTAATAATTTCTGGCAAAGGCGTTTTAAATAATAACATTCCTCCAAAAAATTCTATTAGCATCGTAAAAGCTCTTCCTGCAATAAATTTTCCAAACTGCATCAATTTTTCTGAAAACGTTTTAGCTTGCGAATGAAAAACTAAATCTTTATTCGTAAAATATGCAAATAATACTGCAAGAATAATAGCTATAAAATTTGAAAGATTTTCATTCCACTTAAGAAGGGAATTCATAACAAAAAAGCTACCTAAGTTAACAACAGTTGTTAATACCCCAAATACTACATATAGCATGACTTCTTTAGTTAAAATTTTCTTTATTAAATCCTTCATTTTTCCTCCATTGTTTACTTCTAAATAAGAATGTATATTATTTATTATATTTATTAAATCAATAAGCCTTGCAATTTTTTTACTTGCTATGCACTTAAATTAAAATCAAAATAGTTTGTCAATTGGCCAGCCCATCCATTAAGAAATACTGAGCAACCACATATAATAACAAAAAATATTAATGTTATTATCGCATATTTAATACTCTTATTCTTTATGTTACATTTTATTTTGTCACTACTTAGCAATAAACAAAGTAGTGGAATAATTGGTAAGAAATATCTACCTTGAACTCCTTCAACATAATTTAATTGTGCCTGAGTCCAAGTTATATACATTGCAGCAATAACTCCTAAGCTTTCTATTAAAACCATAAGAGTTAAAAGTATTTTATCTTTTTTATTAAATTTATATTTTGATGATTCTTTATTATCCGTAAAAACAGCCAATGCTAATATCATAAAAATAAATACTACTAAAAGTGGTACCGTATTCCATCCGCCAATCATCGTATTAAAAATGTCAGAAACTTTAAAATAGAATGTATTTGTTGCTGTTTCAACATCCCTAACTACATCTGATGCTGTAAACCAAATTTGCTCCATTGTATTTGTTCTTATTTGAACATCCCACACACCTGCTGATACTATACTATTTAAAGCAAAATATGGCACAAAGGTTATTAATAATACTATTATCCAAGCTAGTTTTCTCTTTAACTTACTTTCAAATTTATCTTTTGGTAGCATGAAAACTAACAAGCAAATTGGGAAATATACAATTTTACATACTGTTGGTATCATACACAATAATCCCAATAATGAAATCTGTTTTAAGTTGATTTTCTCATCTTTAAATTTTAGTTTCATAGCATAAGAAATAGCCAATATAGTTGCTGAAATTATTACTGCATCTGGAGATACTGTTGCTGCTAAGTCCATACTCATAGGGAATAACGCAATTATCATTATAATTGCTTTCCACTTCTCAAATGGCATTATTTTTATAGCAATATATATTAATGCAATATATGAAATTAAATTAGTAAGTCTTCCTAAATATAAAATTAGTAAAGGGCTTAATTTTAATAATCTTCCTATTGTAATACCTACTAATTGTGGTATATAACTAATTGGAGTTAATGAACCACTCGCCCCAACAGATATTACTTCTTTGTCATTCTCATTTAATTCATCATTTATTTTCTCTTTTGCTGTTTCATAGCTAAATTCCTTGTTTGGATAACTTCCATCTTCTCTCTTAAATAATTCTACTACACTTTTAGGCAAACCATTAGTTGGGTTAGAAATAATATGTCCACTCGAAATTTCATATGCCTTCCAAAAATGTGCATGTTCATCATATCTAGATTGAGGAATATTAACAATCATTAAAGCTATTCCTATAATACTTGCTAGTACCAAAAATATTTTTTCTTTTTTAATTGATATTTCTTTTTGCTGAAGTAATTTATATAATTTAAATAATACATATATTGTTAATAAGATTATAAAAATTATTGCTAATTGAACAAATGAGAATTTTATTTCTGGCATATATGTTATGTTATCATTTATAAGTATTTTGTCTATATTATTCATATCTATTTGTGTTTTTGGATAATTTAACTCAAATTCTTGCAAGTCAATTCCTTTTACAAAATAGACTTTGAATTTTGTAGCATTTTGATTTTCTTTAGGCATAAATTTTGCTTGGTCATTATAAATGATTCTTAAGTACACGTCTTGGTTATCGTCTTTCATTTGTAATGTAACGTTATAAATTTTTACATTTTTTGTATTTTTTACTTTTATTATTTCATTTGCTTCATCTTCATTAAATTCCATTTCATCTTTAGAAATTTCCATTGTTTGGTTACCTATCAAATGTAATTTTGTATATATTTTATTTATTACAACATTATAAATTACAATTAATGCTTCTATAACAAAACTTAAAATAATAATTATTGCTAAAGCTTTTAAAATCTTTAAAACTGTTTCTTTTTTCACCTTTCTCCCCCTACTTAATTTTATAATTGTTCTGCAAAACCTTTTTGTAATTTATTAAATATTAAATATCCTATTACTATTGCTACAATAAATACACAGATTAAAATTAATATTGCTTTTATATCTGGCATAGTTTGATTATAAAAAATGTCTCTATAACCATTTATTATATATGTCATTGGATTTAAATTTAATATCCATTTAAAATTTTCTGGTATTGAATCTGAAGCATAAACTATAGGTGTAGCATAAAATAATAATTGCAAAAATACACCTATAAAATGCTGTAAATCTCTAATATATACACAAATACTTGATACTATTAATGATATAGCAATTAATAATAAATATTGTGCTATAAAAATTAAAGGATAAAATAAAATATATTTTGTTATTCCCAATCCACTAAATAAAACAAACACAAGTATTATAATAGTTGAAATTAAAAAGTTAACTCCTTCACTTGTTACTACAGAAATAGGTAATATTTCTCTTGGAAAATAAACTTTCTTTAGAATATTTCCATTTTCAACCATTGTAAATGCAGATCTTGTTATGGCATTTGAAAAAAAAGTCCAAGGAATTAAACCACAACATAGAAATATTACATAATTTTCTTGTGTATTTCTTAAGATTAATGGAAAAACTATAGCATATACTGCAATCTGTAATAAAGGGTTTAAAAATGACCATAATACTCCTAAAAATGAATTTTTGTATTTACCCCTTATTTCTTTTTTTACACTTGTTTTTAGTAATTCTCTATAATTATATAAATTTTTAAAGACATTTAGCATCATTATTCTCCTCTTTTTATTATTTTCCTTATAAAAGGATATATGTGTAATTTCATAAGTACTACATAAATTGGATGTTTTATTTTATATTCTAAAGTATTTTCATAATAAATTTCTTTGTTTTCCTTTTTTTCTAACTTCCAATCAATATCAACATTTTTTAAATTGAATTCACGTGATAAATAAGAATACTCATCATGAGTACTTATAAAATATTTTGTGATTAATTCTTTTGTAATATCTATGTTGTTATGCATATTTTTAGCGTTTTCTACTTTAGTTTTGTTTGGACTTTCTTTTACATTTTCAAAGATTTTTTCCATATTTTCTACCATATTATCAATAGTAAATCCATCTAAAATTCTTTTTCTTGCATTCTTTTTATAATATTCTAAATTATTTAACACTTTATTTATTCCATCAACATATGGCACAACTTCTTTTTCTTCATAATCATAATTGAAGATTTCTTCCTCTTTCTGCAAGCAAGGTACTATCACACCAACATCTTTTGTTATTAATTCCTTCTGTCCACCTACATCACATGAAACTACTGGAACTCCCATCGAAAGTGATTCATAAGCAGTTAGTGCTAATCCCTCCTTTATAGAACAATTAACAGTTAAATCACTGATAGCATATACATTTTCTGTATCTTTTACATTTCCTAAGAAGATCATATTATCTTCTACTTTAAATTTTTTCGCTTCTTTTTTCATTTGCCCTAATAAAGGTCCATCACCTGCTATAACAAATAAGAAATTGTCTCTTTTTTCTTTCAATTTTGCAATAATCCTTACCAATAAAAATGGCCTTTTTTGTTCAGATATTCTACATATGTAACTAATTATAAATTTTCCATTATTATTTATATTCATTTGCTCTAAAATTTTTTCTTTATTAAATTTACTTGGATCAAAAATTTTTTCATCTACACCAATATAAACGGTTGAAACATCTTTTGGATCTCTTTTAAAATGATTTATTAAAACCTTTTCACTATTAGCATTACATACATAAGTTTTATCTATAACAGATGATACAGAACTTGAATCTCTAGAAAAGCCTCCGTTTCTATTATACCATTCTTCCATATGTACATAATCTATTATTGGAATCTCTGGATGTTTTACTTTTAAATATGGTAAAATGTTATATCCATATGTACTATTTGTATTAAATATAATATCTATATGCTCTTTTTCTATAATATAATTTACAAAGCTAGTCCAATATTTTCTATCAAGAAAAGTAGTTAAATCATATACTGTTGCTTCCTCTTCAAATAGCTGTCTCCATTCATTTTTATTAGGTTCAGTTGAAATAACTATAAAATTAAATTTGCTTTTATTACTTCTTTTTAATATATCTAAATTAAACTTGTCTGCTCCTCCCATTGTCATCCAAGGAATAATTAACAAGATATTAATTTTATTATTTTTCTCTTTTTTTGGAATAACTATATCATCAACTTTATCTACTATTTCTTCCCAATTATAATCCTCTTTAGGATATTGTATTCCTTTCTTTATTTTACTATAGCTTTTTTTTCTATCATCATCTATTTCTGAAACTATTTTGTTTACATATGACATTGCATTTTCTTTATTGTTTGCATGTGATTGTTGTAGTTCACTCTCTTCTGCAGATTTTTTTCTGTACCAAAATCCTAGAAAATTCATCCTTACAGGAAACATCTCTGCTTTTATCATTTTTAACCATAAGCACCAATCTTCGTATACATTCTTTTCTCTAATTTCAAATCCATTAACTTTTAAAAAAGCTTCTTTCCTAATCATAGCTGTCATTACAAGTATATTTTCTTTAATCTCTCTTTTTGGATGATACCCTTTTACCCAAGTAAATTCTTGACCATCAAAATTTATTGTATCAGCATATGCCCAAGATGCTTTTTTGTTTGTTTCCAATGTCCAATATGCACATTCTAAATATGTACTATTAATTAAGTCATCTGAATCTAAAAACACTAAATACTTACTTGTTTTACTTGTCTTTTTAGCGCCAAAATCTCTAGCTGCTGCCGGTCCTTCATTTTCTTTATGATAAACTTTAATTCTTTCATCTAATTTTTCAATATTATTTAGCTTTTCAATATCTTCTTTATTTGTCGAACCATCATCTATAATTATCCATTCAAAGTATGGGAATGTTTGATTTAATACACTATTAACTGTTGTATCTATGTATTTATTAGTATTATAATATGGAGTTATTATACTAATAATTGGTTCTTTTTTTTCATAGTTTTCTTTTTCTTTTCTTTTTCTACCTGGGAATAAAGTATAATCTACCATAATATCGTTATCCTTTCTACCTTGTTTCTTTTACATATTCATCTACAACTTCATTTGTATTTCCATCCATTTCTATTTTTCCATTGCGCAACCATATTGCTCTATCACATAATCTTTTTACTGATTCCATACTATGTGATACAAAAACCATCGTTTTTCCTTCATCTTTTAATTCTTTCATTTTTTCCAAACACTTATTTTGGAAATGTTCATCACCAACTGATAAAACCTCATCAAATAATAGAATATCTGCATCAACATTTATAGCAATAGAAAAAGCCAATCTCATATACATACCTGATGAATATGTCCTTACTGGATTATCTATATATGTTCCTAATTCTGAAAACTCAATTATTTGTTCCAATCTATTATCAATCTCTTTTTTAGTTAGACCAAATATAGAAGCATTAAAATATATATTTTCTCTACCTGAAAAATCAGGATGGAAACCAGCACCTAATTCCAATAAAGATGTTAATTTTCCATTAATTTTAATAGTACCTTTATTAGGATAAATTATTTTTGTCATTAATTTTAAAAGTGTTGATTTTCCACTTCCATTTGTTCCTATTAAAGCTACAACTTCACCTTCTTTAATTTTTAAGTTGATTCCTTTTAAAACTTCTCTTTTTTCTTTTCTATTTCTAGAAAATAAAAATAGAATTTTTTCTTTTAAAGTATTAGCTTTATCTAAATATACATTAAAAGTTTTATAAACATTATCTACAATTATTTTATAATCGTCTTCGTTTTCTTTCATATTTGCATTCTCCTTCTCGGTAATTATAACATAAGCCTTTTAAAAATCAACAATTTTTTCCTTTAATTTTATTAATCATATTACCAATTTTATTTGTATATTTCCATCTCTTACTATTATAAATTCTTTGAAGTTCATCATAATTATTCTTACTTTCAGTCTGGACCCTTTGTAATTCTTTGTTTTTTTCTGCTATTGATATATCTCTTAAATTTATTTGTCCTTTTAAATATTTAATTTCTTCATTTTTATCTTCAATTTCCTTATTTAAATTTTCCATATTTAATGTATTTATAGTTGTATAAATTTCATTTCTTTTTATCATTTCAAAAAATTGGTCTCTTTTTTTAGTATACTTAACAGATGAAGTAAGACATAGATTTACTCTTAATATACTTTCAAATGTTGTTTCTTTATAATTTACTCTATCTTTTATTTTTTCAAATATTCTTCTACCTTTTTCAGAATTTATTATAAGTGCTGATATCCCTTTATCATCATCAAATTCTGGAAATACATTTTCTACTCCCCAATAATCTCCTATAATAATATCTGCACTATTTTTCCTGCTAAATCTCATTTCACAATTATAGCAAGACTCTCTTAAAAAATAATTTCTTAAAAATCCTTTCATATAAGTATCTTGAGTAAATGGTATTATTTTTCTATTACCATCTTCATAGATATATTCAATTAAATAATTATGCCAACCTTTCTCTTTATTTCTAAAATTAATATGAGTTATTTTCTTTTCATCATAATTTTGAATCTCATTTAAATATCTTTTAAATACCTCTGGACTAGGTACTCCATGACATATTATAGAAATACAAATCAAATTATCATATTCTTTACCCAAAAATGATTTTAATCCTTCTATTTGGCAAGGTGTACCTGTAAACATCACCTTTATATCATTTTTCAAATCATCCTTTACCTTTTTGTATATATCTCCAACTTCACTTTGTACATACTTTGACCCCATTATTTTATATAAGTCTTTTTCATTATCTATTCTAATGTGCTTTGCAATTTTATCTTCTAAAGCAACTCCATATACAACTCCATTATTCTTTAATATTTCTTTAGATAATAAAGCTACCATACCTCCTGATGAGCTTTTTTCTCTATCATCTTCATTCTTACTTTTTGTAGCATAAAAACTTACATTTTCTAATTTATTCTTATATACCTTATTTACTGGACAAATTCTTTTGCACAAATTACATCTGGTACATTTTTCATCATCAATTTCTGGATATTTAAATCCATCATATCTTTCAACTAATTTTATAGCATGGTTAGGACAAATATTCACACATGCCATACATCCTGTACATCCATTTTTACTTGTTATATACTTCTTATCTAAAGCATCTAATTTTTTCAACATTATATTTACTAAATTTTCTGTTTCTTCTTTGTATAAAGGCATTTTATTTTTTAAGATTTCTTTTATTTTATCTTCATTATTCATTATATACTTAAATTTTTCTAACAATAATTCTGGCGTTATTTTATCTACAGGTATTACATAATTTTCATAGTCACCAAATAAATCTTTTGCAATTCCTTTAGATTTAACACTATATCCAATAACTAATGTTGGAACAATGCTAGAATATCCTGCAATACTTGCATGAGTTCTAGCAGCAATTAAATAATCACAATTTGATATAACATATTTTAACTCTTGACAATTATATATTCTATCTTCTAAAACATATATTCTATCCTCATCCTTATATAAATCTTTAATCATTTTTAATGAATCCAAATCATTATTACCTTTTATATAAACATGTGGAATTAAACAAATATTATAATCTGTATCTTTTAAAATTGAATCAATTAAAGCTTTAAAGCTATCTAAAATATGATTTGCATCTTCTGTATACTGAGAAATTAAAGGACTAATATTAATTCCTAAAACTTTTTTGTTTTCTTTAAATATATTTGGTAACTCTATTTTTGTTGTTTCTAAAGAAAACGCTGTATCTGGTACTAATACTAATCTTTCTTTTTCTACATATTTAGATAATGCATTATATGTTAAAGTTTCTCTAGCCATTATTAAATCATAAGATTTTAAATCTCTTATCATTTCATCAGACTCTATTTTTTCAAATAAAGAAGTACACCAAAACACATTTTTTTTGCTTTTTTCTTTTACCTCTTTGTTGATTGTATATATCCAATTAGGTTCCCCGTAGCAATAATTATCTCCACCAACATGTATGCATATATCTGCATTTTCAATTTCTTTTATACAATCTTTTTCATATATCTTTTCAAAATTAGTATAGTCAAAAGGTATGGTCTTATAGTATGCTAATTTTTTCTTTTCATCCTCTGTTAACTCATCTTCTTTATAATAACCTTTTACATACTTAGTAATAATATTATTATAAGATTTTTGGTCGTTCATATCATTTGTAGATAATATAATTTCACCATCACATTTTTTTCTTATCTTTTTAATAGTTGTATTAACTATTGCTTCACAACCTTTATTTAAAAACGAACCTTCTCCATATAATAGAAAATTAATTTTTCTTTTTTCTTGCATAAATTCCCTCCAATATATTATTTATGTTTTAAAAACTTTCCCTTTAATCTTCATTCAAATGATATATCTAAATTTTATATAATCTTTCTCCCTTGTGTTATATCTATTTTAATTTTTTTCTTTGATATCAATAATCTTTGATGCAATATATTTTTATCTTACAAATCTGCCTTTAATAAGGTTTTAAAATTGATTATTTGCTCCTACCTAAACCTCTTCTTCGTCATAACAAATCCTGGCACAAATAGCACCACTATCAATATCTTATTTAGCAATCCTTTTACATCTTTTAAAAGATCTTTCCTTTTTGTTAAAGTTGCAAATAATATATAATGTTTAATTACATATAATCTCTTTTTAAAAGGAACGCCTACCATATCGTGTTCTGTAAGTATATCTTGAAAATACTTAAAATATCCTTTAGGATTTCTTTTAAACTGTTTTTTAATGTTTTTAGAATATCCATCTTTTTGATATTCGCAAATCATTATAGGCTCATTATAACATTTTATTTTGTATTTTAAATCCATTTTGTGATACATGCTTGCTTCTGTTACAAAGTTTTCATTTTCTTCTAATTCATATTTGTAATGTTTTCTTTTTTCTGTAAAAAATGCAATTGCTTTTTCTCCGTCTTCCAATTCCTTAAAATACAAGTCAAACATTGTTGTTCTTTCATTTTTAAATTCTTGTCCGATGTTCTCTCCCTTTTGATCATATTTTAAAAAGCATAATCCATATAAATCCTTTTCATATTGACTTTCTTCATATGCACTTTTTATATATAAAAAAGCATCCTCTGTAAAATAATCATCGGAATCACACTCTATTACTAAATCACCAGTAACATATTCCATTAAATGATTTATGGCTGCCATTTTGCCTTGATTTACTTGTTTTAAATATTTTATATATATTCTATTTTCGTCTCTTATTTTGCTAATTATATTTTCCGTTTCATCTTTAGAGCCATCATCCATAATTAGCCATTCTACCTCTACACCAGAATTTAAGTTTGCTAATATGCTTTCATATAGTCTTTTTAAAAATTCTGCTCTATTAAAAGTTGCTGTTAATATCGATAGTTTCATCCTTTTTGCTTCACATCCTCTATTTTTACTTATGCTGAAGTTTGCCTCAGCCAATAAATTGTATTACTGTGCGATTCCACACTTTCTATACATCAATAGTTTTTACTTCTTCTTCCAAAAGCTTTTCTAATCTTGTTATAATTTTGCTATTGTCATATTCTTCTTGCTTTTCAGAAAAGCCTGTCTTTTTCTTTCGAATTATTTCTTTAAGCTCATTATATATTGCTTTTTCGTTATTTTCTACAATTACTGAATTGCTATAATTCTCTACTGCTTCTCTTGCTGCGGTGTCTGTTATTATTATTGGTTTTCCTAATATTTTTGCCTCTTCTATTACCATTCCATACCCTTCAAATTCAGAAAGCAAGCAGAAGAAGTTGGCTTGTTTCATATATGGATATGGATTCTCTTTTTTGCCTAAAAGATGGAATGTTTCTTCTACTTTTGCATTTTCTATTTGTTTTTCTAAACTTTCTCTTTCTGGTCCATCTCCTATTACGTAGAATTTATGTTTAAATCCTTTGTCTATTAGTCTTTTATGTACTCTAATAATTCTATCTATTGCTTTTTGTTTTGTAAGTCTTGCAACAGTTAAAAAGCTTACTGTGTCTGTATTTAGATTGTCTGATACTTGTTCTTTTGCTCCTTCTATAACATTTTCTGGGTTTATGTAATTATATATAACTCTTTTGTGTACCGGTTGTAAATATTCATCTCTTACATCTTTGTATATTTCGTTAAATTTATCTCTGTTATCTTTGCTTACAAATACTAAAGTTTGATATTTTCCATATGTTTTTTTGTCTATAGCGATTTTTATTTTTGCTTTTAAATCTTTTCCAAATACTTTTGTAATATCATTATGTATCCAAGCAATCTTTCTTGTATTAGGATTTCTTACTCCAAAAAGCCTTGTTATTGGTCCTTCCAAAAAGGCTATTTCTATGTCATAATCTCCTTTAACATACTTTTTATAAAAGTGTTTTTTAAATAAAAGTAATTTTAAAGCTGTTGACTTTTTCTTAAAATTTGTCATGTCATTAAATTGGAAATCATATATAGTTTTTAGTTTTACTTTTGAATTTAGCTTTTTTTCGAATTCTCCTTTTGCATATATTGTAAGTATTGTAACATCATATTTTTCGCTTAATTTGTTTGCTAAATCAACTAAAACTTTTTCTGCCCCTCCTAAAGTTAGGCTTGTTATTCCAAACAATATTTTTTTCATTTAACTCTCCCTACTTTATACAGCTACCAAATCTAAGATTTGCACTGTTGCTTAATATAAAAGATCTTATTAATTAATAGTGCGCATATAACTGCAATCATCGTACTTGTTGACATATTAAAGAATACATATCCTGAAAATACTGATATTGCAAATGCTAGCCCTATACCTAAAACATACATTATGTATTCTCTGTCAATATTTTTAAATCTTTTTATTCCAAAATATAGTCCATAAATGAATATTGCCAAAAATGGTCCAAAATATAATAAAAATCCTACTATTCCAAAGTTAAATAAAAATGCGGGTATGTCCATTTCTAAAACAAGTTCTCTAAATTGATTCATATATCCGTTTCCAAAAATTATTAATAATGGATTTGCTTGATTTTTTACTAGAAGTGTATTGCATATTAATTGTTGCATACGTTGGTCATTATTGCTTATATTCCATTTGTTTGCTATATCATATAATTCTAATACTGACTTTTTTTGTGCCTCGTTCATATAAGTATCTTCGATTTCTCCATTATCTATTTTCTGCTTAATTTCCATTAAACTTCCTGTTATGTGTGCTTGCTCATTTGTTGATGTATCTACAATGTCGCCTTCTATATCTTTTAAGTGCTTTCTTCTTTCTAATGTGTTTGAGCCTACAACACCAACAACTGCTACAACTGCTACAATTGCAATTATTCCACAGGCTACAAATTTTTTATTTACTTTGTTATTGCTTATTAATTTTCCTACTATTTCTGCAAATACAAAAGCAACTAAAGCTATTACAAATCCAAATAGTCCTACCCTTGTTCCAATTAACATACACAGGAATATTCCCATTATAATTATTTCGCCTATAATAATTTTTCTGTATTCTTTGTCCGTAGTACTTAGCAAAACGAAGATTGAAAGTGTTAATACTGCACTAATACTGTTACCAGATTCAAACCAACCTTTTAAACCTGTTCCTTCTATATATGTAGTTGATGATGTATTAGTTATAATTGATAATAATATTGATGCTATATATATTGAAACTGATGAGATAACAGCTCTTTGCAATTTACTTTTGTCTTTATCTTTGAACACATAAGCATATACAAATAATATTATTATCATAAATGTGTAATTCATTACATATTGCATTTCATGCACTACATTACTATAACTAAATCCTGTATTCGCTGTATTAAATAATAATAAATGAGCCAAAGCATAAATTCCATAAATTAATGCTACTATAAACATTCTTAATTTGTGTTTACTTTTTATAAATAAATCTATTATAACTATTAGCGGTATTATCGGTCTTAGTATTGTAGATGGCGAAATGCTTGTATTAAAAGTATTTCTAAAAACGAAACTTATTATATCAAATACTGGACACAATATTACAAATACAACTAATAAATTTTCTGATAAATTTTCTAGATTAAGTTTTCTTTTTGGTTTTGCTTCAGTTTTTAATTTTTCCATAAATTCTCCTTCTATTTTTTACTTTTGCGATTTAAGATTTTGATAAAAATTTATACCTTTAATCTTATGCAAATCTTTCCTGAATTTTCTTACGTATAAATCTTATTCTTCCCAATTTTTCATATAATTTAATCGTCTTATCGTTAACACTTAACATATATTTATTTTTTAAGCTTTTCTCTTTAAAATATTTATTTTCTTTCCATTTTGGAAATGTTGTGTTTAATTTTTCCCAAGCATAATTTATTGTTTTATCTCTTTCTGCTTTATCCTCTATCATAACCATTCTAAGCATTGAGCTACATAATAAATATCTTGCATAATTATATTCCAATTCATTTTTATAATTTTCATATATATTGTTTTCCTTATAAAAATCTATTACATGGTCTAAGACTTGTATAATATCTGCTGTTTTACTAGTTTGTGTGTTTGATATTGAATTTTCTCTTTGCACATAATGTATAAATGGTCTTTTTACAATAGATATACTGTTTATATATGGAATTAATTTATAGAAAAACTCTACATCTTCATATCTTAGCCCTACTGGGAATTTTATTCTAGTTCTCTCTATTAACTCTCTTTTTATTAATTTATTCCAAGCTACTACTCTCGCGTTTAATAGCATATCTTTTCTATCTTTGTAAGTTCTTCCTTTGCTTTCTATTGTTTCTTCTGGGTATTCCCATAGATAGTCACATTCTACAACATCTGCTCTATCAATTCTTGCACTTTCGTACATTTCTGCATACATTTCTTCTTCTACATAATCATCAGAATCTAAAAAAGCTATATATTCTCCTGTGGCATATGGCAAAGCATAATTTCTTGCATCTGATAGTCCTCCATTTTCTTTTTCCAAATATATTATCTTATCTGGATATCTTCTTTGGTAATCTCTTGCAATTTCTTCTGACCCATCTTTGCTTCCATCGTTTACTAGTATTATCTCTATGTCTTGTAATGATTGATTTACCAATGATTTTATACTTCTTTCTATATACTCTTCCACATTGTAGAATGGAACTATTATACTAACTTTTTTCATCTAATCGCCTCTTTAAACTTTATTTTAAAGTATTTAATTGCTAGTTTTTTTATTATTTTATCTTTAGATATAATTTGATATCTATACATAATAAGATTTTCTTTATTAATTGTTTTAAATTTCTTATTTTAATATTTTTTGTCATTTTTCTATTTTTTATTTCTTGAATATATTTTTCTTGGTCTTCTGGTTGTAACTCTTTTGTTTTTAAAATTATTGCATTAGTGTAATATATTTTTACATTTTGTTTTGTTAATTTATCTAATTTTAATTTTTCTAGAAATTTCATTGCATTATCATAATGAGCTAAAGCATCATATGCTTTTTTTACTGTTTTTTTATAATCTTCATTTCTGGTTATACTGTTATCACTTTGAACATAGTAATATCCATAAAAATTAATTGATATCATCGTTTTGGCTAAAACTATTACAAATGGCATTAGACCAAAGTCCTCGTGCTCAGTTCCTACCTTGAATTTTAAATTGTTATTTGTGAAAATATCTTTTTTTATTAAATAAACACAAGGTGAGTCTAGTAATACATCTGTGCTATACAATTTATTAAAACCATCCTGTCCAGAAGTGTTTTCGAAAGTAGCCCCTGGTACTAATTCTAAAAGCTTTCCTTCTCTATTTACTCTTTGTAATTTAAATTTTATTAAGTCTATATCTTGATTAATATATTTTTCTAAATTTTTAAACAAGGCTTCGTCTATATAATCATCAGAGTCTAAAAACATTATATAATCGCCTTTTGCTTTTTCTATTCCAAAATTTCTTGTATCAGCAACACCAGTATTTTCCTTGCTGTAATAACTAACTATTTCTGGATATTTATCCTTGTATTCATTTATTATTTTCTCGGAATTGTCCTTGCTTCCATCATTAATAATAACCATTTCTATATTTTTGTATGATTGATTAATAACTGAATCAAAGCATTTTCTTAAATACTTTTCGGTATTGTATACAGGAATTATTATGCTTATTTTTTTCATTCCCTACTCCTTAATAATTTCTTTTAATGTGTTAAAAATGTTTTTATTATATTCGTTTGCATCGAATTTTTTAGTTATTGTATATCCTGTTTCTATGAAATCTTTCATTGCTTTGTATATTTCTTTTTCGTCTTTTTTTACAACAATTCCATGACCTTCTATTTGCTCGTAGTCAGAGACATCGGTAGTAATTATTGGTTTGTTTAATATAAAAGATTCCAAATATACTACTGGATATCCTTCATAATCTGAAGATAATACTACACAGTCGCTTATCCTATAATATGGATATGGATTTTTCTTTCTTCCTAAAAATACTATTTTGTCTTCCAAGTTTTTTTCTTTTACCATATCTTTATATAATTTGTTGTCGGGTCCGTCACCTATAAAAACTATTCTAAATTTTTTGCTATCTTTTTTTAATTGCTCAGCTGCATATATAATCCTTGTTAGCTTTTTCTGTCTTTCGTCATGTCTTCCAACATTTAAGAAAGTTACTACATTTTCTTTTTCTAAATCGCTTACTTTTTCTTCGGCTTTATTTATTATTCTTTTATCATTTATTAGATTATTGCATACTATAACTTTGTCTTTTAGCTTTGGGAAAACTTTAATAAAACTATCTTTTCCCTCTTCTGATACAAATATAATATTCTTAAATTTTGTTACTTTTCTTTTATTAAAAAAGTCTTTCATTTGTTTTTCGTTATTATTGTATAGCGTTAAATAGTCTGCATGTCCCCACAAAGCATTATTCTTTGAGCATGTCCTTGCTACAAAACTTGCGGGTATTGAATATGTTGCAAAACTTGCGGAGAAATCAAATTTATTTTTGTATTGCTTTATAAATTTAAATCTTTTTATTATATTCTTAAATTTTCTTATTAATATATTTTTATCATTTGCTGGGGCATATTCTATTATTTTTATATTTGGAGAAATTTTATCTAGAAAGACCCCTTCTTTCTTTTCTAATACCAATGTTATTTCGTATCCATGTTCTAGTAAATAATTGGTAAGAGTTACTAGTGAAGTTTCTATTCCTCCTAAGTCTAAATTATATGCTGCAAATAATAGTTTTTTCATATTATTTTATTCCTCATTTCTCGCATTTTTTCGTATCCATTGTATATTAAAACAGCTCCTGTGTCAACGGGATTTAATAAAGCAAAAAGCTTAGAAATTTTTGTCTTTCTAAGCTTCTAGGGTTTTAATTATTATCTATAAAATCTTCTATTATTTTTATCATATTTTCTGTTTGACTTACAAATTTTTTTGGCTTAAATGTCTTTGCCTTTTCTATTGCTTTTTCTAAATCTTCTAATTCTGGAACTCCTATTAAAAATCCTTGTTTGTTAAAAGAATCCACTATTTGAATTTGATGGTCATTAACGTGTTCGCCAAAGCCACTTAAACGTGGTACTGCAATAACCTTTTTCCCCATTTTAAGTGATGTAACAATTGAACCTACACCACCATGTGTTATTATTAAATCTGCTTTTTCCATTAAATCTCTTAATTTATCTTGTGGCATTAAGCTAAAAATTTCCATATCTTTTGATTCATACTTGGTTCTTCCTGCTTGTACCACAACTTTTTCCGTTATTGCCTTTTTATCTATTAATTCTTGTATTTTATCTAGCAGACGATGAAAGCTATTATCCTGTGTTCCTAATAATACTAATATCAAAATATTGATCCTCCTAATTTTGCTTTTGGATATAGTTTTAGCATTTCTTCCCATTGAACTATAAATAAATCTGCAAATTTATATATTAATTTTCCTGTTGCAGTTTTAGAGTCCCTGTTTGCAAATGTTTCTATATATATAATTTTTCTTCCAAATATTTTTCCAAGTACACACATTGGTCCTGCGGTGTGTGTACCTGTTGTTACTATATACTGTGGTCTTATTTTTATAAAATAAAATACTGTTAGTATACAATTCCATAAGAATTTAAATGGGTAAACAAGTGGATGTGACCTTGTTCCATAAACCATATATGATATTTTCTTTCCATATTGTTTTTTAAACCCTTCTGTGAATTTATCCTTTTCTGTAATTATATGATAATCGTACTTTTCAAACATTGGTCTTAATTGCATTAATTCGTTAAAATGACCACCTGTACTAGATATAAATAGTACTTTTTTCTTTTTCATATTTCCTCCGAATACTATTTGTTTTCATTATCTTCTTTGTCTGTATTTGCAGTTTCGTCTGCTGCTTTATCTGTATCGTTTTGTAGTTCTACATATCTTTTTATTTTCATCGTTGTTGTTTTTGCAAACTCATCATGTTTTATTTCTAGGTTTTTTATTGCTTTATATGATGTTAATCCTTTATTTACTTCTTTTATCTTGTTCCAAATTATTTTATGTATTTCTTCTTCGCTTAAATCTTTTCCATGTAGATTTTCTATCTCTTCCATATTTGGAATAACTTTTACAGAAATTATTAATTCTTTTTCTCCTTCTACTTCTTTACCATATACCATACATTCTTGGATTTCAGGAATTTTAGATAATAATAATTCTATTTCTTCTGGATAAATATTTTTTCCATTTTGTGTAACTATAACATTTTTACTTCTTCCTGTAACATATACATAACCATCTTTATCTTGATAACCAATATCCCCAGAATTAAACCAACCATCATGTACTACTTCTTTTGTAGCTTCCTCATCTTCATAATATCCAAGCATTAATGTTTGGCTCTTAATCCAAATTTCTCCTTCGCCATTTTCATTTGGATTATGAATTTTTATTTGCGCACAATTTACTGGAAGTCCCACTGAACCTACTCTTGGGTCGCATTCTGGTGTAAGTGCTGCAATTGGAGCAGTTTCTGTTAAACCATATCCTTGTAAGAATTCGATTCCTATATCTTGAACCCATTTTCCTATCTTTTTATCTATTGGTGCTGCTGCAGAAACGATTATTCTCATATTTCCGCCTAAATTGTCATATATTTCCTTGAATACTTTTCTTTTTATATCTATTCCAACACTCTTTAACGCATTTGTTAGGTGAATCATAGAATTTACTAAACCTGCTTTACCACTTTTTTCTATTGATTGATTTATTTTTTTGTATAAACTTTCAACTAATAATGGTACTGCAAGCATTGCTGTTGGTTTTGCTTCTTGCATATCTGGTACTATATATCTTAATCCCCCACAAATAGCAACAGATGAGCCATTTGCAAATGGTAATAGTGCACCAATTGATGATTCATATGTATGATGTAATGGTAATACAGAGAAAAACCTGTCTCTTTCATATAGCTTTACATATTTTGAAACCGCATTCACATTTTCTGCTAAGTTTCTGTGGCATAGCATAACACCTTTTGCTTGTGATGTTGTTCCAGAAGTAAATATTAAAAATTTAAACTCTTCTGGATCTATTTCTACGTCCATATATTCTGTATTTCCTGCATCTGTTAATTTTTTACCTTCTGCTATTACATGCTCTATTCCAACATCTCTACCTTGTACTCCGTCATTACTATTCATTTCGATAAAATATTTTACCATTGGTAAATTATCTTTTATTTTATCTATAGCATCCTTTTTCTTCTTTGAATAGATTACTGCTGCTGCATGTGAACGTTTTATTACATTCTCTATTTCGTTATTCGGTAATTCTTTATCTACTGGAACAGCGATACCTACTCCACATAAGATTGAGAAATATGATACATACCAATAATATGTATTTTCACCTATAATTATAATTCTTTCATTTGATAAATTTAAGTATTTCATAAGTCCTGTACCTAAATTAATTGCATCATTGCCAAATCTTTCATAAGTAAATTCTTCAAATTTAGCTTTATGATCATGATTTGGTCTTTCTAAAATATAAATATTATCTTTGTATTTTTCTATTGATCTTTTAAATATTTCTTTTACTGTTTTATAATGTGTTTCTTCATAATATTTATTTTTTGACTTTTTATTTTTTATTTGGTCTATTTCGTCATAATTAACTTGCATTTCTTGTATGTTCTCCATACCTTCCATTTTCATCTTAGGAAATTTAAAATCTGGTAATTTAAAATCTCTTAAAATTCTCATAATACTATCACTCCTATACGTCTATATTATGGCACAATTATTTAGTTTTGTAAATGTTTATGGACCGGTTGGTATAATAAACTTCATTATCATATAAATAATCTCTCTTTCTTTTATAGTTTTTCTAATTTTATTAATTGAATTGACAAATATTTGTATTTTATCTTATTTTGTGCTAAAATTTTTAACTGTATAAAGGAGGCAATTTTATGGCATATTTTGAACACGATTTTGAAATTGGCTTAAGAGATATCGAAAATCCTAACTATTTAAGCAACAAATCAATTTTAGCTTTTTTTGAAAATATTGGTTCTTATCATTCTGATAGTATTAATTTTGGTTTAAATGAAATTCCAACTACTCACTCTTCTTGGGTTTTACTTGGTTGGAAGGTTAAAATTTTAAAAAGACCTATGTATGGGGATAAATTACACATAGTTACATGGGCTAGAGATACAGAAAAATTTTCTACCTATCGTGACTACGAAGTATATAATCAAGATAACGAATTAGTTATTATTGGAACTTCTAAATGGGTTTTAATAGATACTACTACAGGTAGATTAAGACCTATTCCAGAAGAAATAATCAAGCTATATAATCCAGATACAAAAACGGTTTTTCCTAGTGAAGAAGCATTACTTACTAAATTAACTGATTCTGAGCATTATGATACAGTATGTAATTGTACAGTTGGTCGTTCGCAGATTGATTTAAACAACCATATGCACAATTTATATTATTTAGATATGGCTTATGAGGCACTTCCTGAAGAAGTTTATAAAAATAATACATTTAACTTTTTTGAAATAACTTATAAAAAACAAATTAGACTTCATGATACTGTAAAATGTTATTATGTTTTTGAAGAGAATACTCATAAAGTTATTATCAAAAGCCTAGATGATAAAAAAACACATGCTATTATTATATTTAAAGAGAATTAATAAAACAGAGCATTATTACATTTTGCTCTGTTTTTATTAAATCATTTTAAGATATCATATATATTTTCGAACACATACCCCTTTTCTTTTAGCACTTGTATTAGTTGTGGCAATAATTCATATGTACTTTTTTTAGTTCCTATATCGTGCATTAATATAACTACACTATTTTTATTTCCCATCGTGGTTTCTACATAGTTCATCATATCATTTACATTGTCCAGACCTGCAGCATCTGCAGTTAATGCATTCCAATCAAGGTGTGCTACATTGTTTTGGTTTAACAAATTAACAGCTTCTGCCTTGATGTTTGCGTACTTTCCTCCAGAGGTTCCTCCTGGAAATCTAAATACTCTAGAATTATATGTTTGATCACCTATTGCATTTTTTATAGCTGTTTCTGTTCTGTTATATTCATCTAACACTGCCTGTGGCGAAGAATATATATTAGAATAAACATGAGTAAAACTATGGTTTGCTATATAATGCCCTTCTTGATATGCTCTTTTTACTATTTCTGGATATCTTTCGGCATTACTTCCCAATACAAAAAATGTTGCCTTAACATTATTTTGTTTTAATATATCCAAAATCGGAATAGTAACAGATTTTGAAGGTCCATCATCAAATGTTAGAAAAACTCTTCTATAGTCTGAATTATAAATATGTGAAACTCTTTCTACAATTTTATTTTGCTTTGCATTGTCTGAGTAAAATAATTCGTGAGCTGGCCTGTTTTTAGCTAGTATATCCCTTTCTATTATACTTAAGTTCTTATTATACTGGCACACACCAAAAAATATCGCTGTAGATATAAGTGATATGATTAATATCAAAACTATTGTAATTATTACTACTTTTTTTACGTTTAAACGAGGTTTTACCTCTATTAAATCTAATGTCATTTTTGTTCACCTAATATTTGTTTTTTTCGCATCCATTATATATCAAGCATATTTAAAATTCAATACAAAATACATTTTAGTTACTGCTTCGTAATATGTATTTACATAATTTTTGAACTTTAAGCTCCGTCCCTAAAGTTCAAAAAAGGGATTTAAGGAACGTCCCCAAATCCCGAAGTACGTTCTAAATCCCTTTTGATTTATGCTTCGTCTTTTGTTGTGTTTATTTTTAATAGTTTGAATATTTCTACAATTACTAATGGTGCTATTATTAATAAAATTGTTTCTATTAAATTGCCCATTGGTAAAATTGGTATACTGAATATATGTCTTAATGCTGGTACTAACAATATTATGAGCATTAATGCTGCTGAGGATCCTATTGCTAGTAATAGGATTTTGTTGTTAAATGGATGTGTCTTAAATACAGATTTTTTGTTATTTCTGATATTAAATACATGTACTAATTCTGAAAATGCTAATACCATAAATGCCATTGTTTGACCTATTTCTACTTTTACCTCTTGCTTTTCTACATACTCTGCACCATTTGCTAGTGCTTCATCTAAATTTTCTACTTCTTCAACACCATATAAAGTTCCATCTATTTTTACCATAGTTGGTAAATTCTCTTCTGGTGTTGCAATACCAATTATAAATGCTGCAAGTGTAAGTAAACCAATCATTACTCCTTGGTATACAACTCTAAAACTCATACCTTTTGTAAAAATACCTTTTTGCTTCTTTGGTTTTCTCTTCATTACATCATCTTCAGCTGGATCAACTGCTAATGCTAGTGCAGGAAGTGAATCTGTTACTAAATTAATCCATAATATATGAATTGGAAGTAATACTTCGATTAAACCTATATCTATATTAAATGTGCTTCCAAGCCAAGGTGTGATTAGAATTGCTAAAAATAGTACTATAATTTCACCCACATTACTAGAAAGTAAGAATTGGATAGCTTTTAGTATATTATCATAAATACGTCTTCCTTCTTCTACTGATGATACTATTGTAGCAAAATTGTCATCTGTTAATATTACATCTGCTGCTTCCTTAGAAACGTCTGTACCAACAATTCCCATCGCACAACCAATATCAGCTGTTTTTAATGCTGGTGCATCATTTACACCATCACCTGTCATAGCAACAATTTCTCCGTTTGCTTGCCAAGCTTTTACTATTCTAACTTTATGTTCTGGTGATACCCTTGCATAAACTGAATATTTTCTAATATTTTTTGTTAAATCCTCATCTGACATTTCTTCAAGTTCGCTACCAGTAATTGCTTCATCTTCATTCTCTAATATTCCTAATGCTTTTGCGATTGCAACAGCTGTAATCTTATGATCTCCTGTAATCATTACCGTTTTAATTCCTGCTGTTTTACATTTTTCTACTGCTACTTTAACTTCTTCTCTTGGTGGATCTATCATTCCAACCATTCCTACAAATATTAAATCATTTTCTATGTTTTTCATTTCTTCATCTGTTGGTTCATGATCCATTTCTTTATATGCCATAGCTAATACTCTTAGAGCATCTTTTGCCATATCTACATTATATTTATCTATTTCTGCTTTATAATTTGCTAAATCTGTCTTTACTTCTCCACCTACTATATAAGAATTACATCTTGCAAGTAATTCATCAATTCCACCTTTTGTATAAACAAAATATTTTTCTCCTACTTTATTTACTGTAGTCATTAATTTTCTGTCAGAATCAAATGGAATTTCTTTTACTCTTTTTAATTCTAAAACTTCTTTTACGTCAAAATTAATTTTAAATCCTAAATCTATTAATGCTGTTTCTGTAGGGTCACCTGTTAACTCTCTTTCTGCACCGATTTTTGTATCATTACATAATGTACATACTTGCATTAATCTATCTAGTTCATTGCTGATATCTTTAATATCTTTGGCTTCTACTACTTCATTATTTACAAATACTTTTTGAACAGTCATTTTGTTTTGTGTTAGTGTTCCTGTTTTATCTGAACATATAACTGTTGCGCTTCCTAATGTTTCTACTGCTGGTAATTTCTTTATAATAGCATTTTTCTTTACCATTCTTTGAACACCTATAGCTAAAACTATTGTAGAAACTGCTGCTAAACCTTCTGGAATCGCTGCAACAGCTAAACTAACAGCTGTCATAAACATATCTATTACATCTTTACCATAAGCAATTCCTATTATGAATATTACTATACATATTGCAAGTGCTGCTATTCCTAATGTTTTTCCTAATTTATTTAATTTTGTTTGAAGTGGTGTTTCTGTTCCTTCTGTATCATTAATTATTTTTGCTATTTTACCAACTTCTGTATTCATTCCTGTTTCTACTACAATACCTTTTCCTCTTCCATATGTTATAAGTGAAGAAGAGAAAAGCATATTTGTTCTATCACCAAGGCTAACTTTTTCATCTTCTATTGTTTCTGTATTTTTATCTACTGGTACAGATTCTCCTGTTAGTGATGCTTCTTGTGATTTTAAATTTGCACTTTCTACTATTCTTAAGTCTGCTGGTACATAGTCACCTGTATCTAAAACTACAACATCTCCTGGTACTAATTCTCTAGATTGTACTACTGCTACTTTTCCATTACGCACGACTTTTGATGCATGTGCACTTAATTTTTGAAGTGCCTCTAATGATTTCTCTGCTTTGCTTTCTTGTACTACTCCAATTATTGCATTAAGTACTACAACTATTAAAATTATAATTGTATCTGTTATTCCTTCGCCTTCTGCAATTCCTACAGCTCCAGATACTATGGCTGCAATAATTAAAACGATAATCATAAAATCTTTAAATTGTTCTAAGAATTTTACAAATAAAGATTTTTTCTTTTTCTGTTTTAATTCATTCATTCCATACTTTTCATAATTTGCCTTTACTTGCTCTTCTGTTAAGCCTTCTTTTATATTGGTTTGTAATTCTTTTTCTACTTGACTTATTCCTTTGTTAAACCAATTCACTATTCATCTCTCCTTTTTTAGTATTATACACAAAAAGCAAGACTTTAAAAAACTTTTTGTGTTTTTTAAAAGTCTTGCTTACCTAAATTAGGTTACTAACCAGAATACTTCGCGACTGTTGATTAGTAGTTTACAAGCTACTCCCTTTTAAAGTAGTTGTATTTTATCACTTAGTAAAAATTTTTTCAATATTTTTTTTAATTTTCTTTGTTAAGCTTATTAAAGTGCCATATGCACTCAGCATAAATCTTTTACTATTTTGCATATAAAATTAATCTCGCTGAACCATTTTGTGAACATGTTGCAAGTGTAATTTCTGGTATTCCACCAGTATCTCTAAACATATAACTTGTGTCTTGTGGAGATGTTTCGAACTTATTATATATGGTATATTCTACAGTTACCCCATATAAATCTGTAATATAAACTTTATCCCCTATATTTAAATTTTTATTTTTTGAGAAAAATAGTCTATTTAAATAATTATGCCCTGCAATTACTGTGTTTCCAGGTTCATTTGGTCCAGGTCCATATTCTACACACACACCTTTTTCTAGGGCTTGTTTTGATAGTGTGGCTATAATTGGATATTGTATCCCTGTCTTTGGAATTCTTATATATCCACAAACATCATAATTATAATATTTTCCTACAGATTTTTTTGTTTTTGAACTTCTTGCTGATTTTACTTTACTAGCTTTATTATTCGCTTCACTATTAGTTTGAGCTGAAGCTACTGCCCCATCATCACTTATTATATTACTATCAATATCACCAATTTCATTTGTAAATTCTGCTATGTATTCATCTGAATCGTCATTTATGATCTTAGCAGAAATAAATTTATAAATTACATATCCTGCTATGCATAATAGAATTATCAATAATATTATAAAAAATATATTTAAAACTTTTTTGTATGTATCTGCTGCAGTAGACATTTCTACCTCCTATTAATTACTTTCCCACTAATACGATATTTTTTAAAATCTAAAAAAGGGATTTAAGGAACGTCCCCAAAATCCCTTTTTGTTTATTCTGCAAGTTTTGCCCAAATTATAATTCTTGCTTTACTATCATCTGTACATGTTGTTAAAGATATTTCTGGTTTTCCTCCAGTATCTCTATCCATATAATCTGCATCTTCTGGAGTTGTTTCATATTTATTATATATTACATATTTTAATCTTGTTCCAGAATTATCTGTAATATAAATAGTATCTCCATTTTCTAATTTATAATTATTTGAAAAGAATTGTCCGTTTCTATAGTTATGTCCTGCAATTACTGTATTTCCTGCTTGGTTTGGTCCAGGTCCATATTGCATTACAACTGATGTATTCATAGCTTTTGGTCCCATTTGTTTTAATATTGGAAGATTTACATTAGTTTTTGGTATTTCTATTGCTCCTACAACATCGAAACCTTTAAATTTTTTTTCAGTTCCTGTACTATCACCACTTGCGTTTGTAACTGCATTAACATCCAATAAAGAATTAAAGTCTCCAGTTACATTATTTTCTTCTAAAGGTTGAATTCCTAAGGAATTAGTATATTCATCCATAAATGCTTCTCTCTCATTATCTCCAAAATACTTATAATACATTTCAACTCCTAAAAATATTAGTAATCCGACAATTCCGATTATTACAACGATTAATAAAACAGTTAATACTTTACTATATTTACTATCAACAAACATAATTTTACCTCCAATTACCTATCTAAAGTATATTATAACATAATTTTATATGTTTTCATATACTTTATGTAAATTTTTTCTTTTGTTTTTAACACATTTTTGTTCCTAATTTTTTGCCACCTATTAGATGAAAATGTAGATGTTTTACTTCTTGTCCTCCATCCTCTTTGCAATTATTTATAATCCTATAACCTTTATCTGCAATCCCTTGCTCTTTTGCTATTTTATTTATAACCATATGAATTTTTGCAATTATTTCTGCTTCACTTTCTGGTACTTCGCTAATATCATTATAGTGTTTCTTTGGGATTACTAATATATGAACAGGAGCTATTGGGTTAATATCTTTAAATGCCAATATTTCGTCATCCTCATATACTTTTGTAGATGGTATCTCTCCTTTAATTATTTTACAAAATAAACAATCTTCCATTTTTACCTCCTATGATTTTGGAATATCTGGATTTGGGAACATCGGGATTTGGGGACGGTGGTTAAATCCCGATTTTTAATATTAAGATTTATAACAATATTGATAATCTTAAAAGGGAAAAAAGAACGTCCCAAAAATCCCTTTTCCTATTTTATTAAAACAGCTTTTATCCTTCTAATTCCAGATGAACTAGATTCTTCTTTCTTTATTTTAAATCTTCCTAGTTCCCCTGTGTGTTTTACGTGAGGACCACCACAGATTTCTTTGCTAAAATCTCCTATTGTATATACTTTTACTCTATCGCCATACTTGCTTGTAAATAAACCTATCGCACCTGACTTCTTAGCTTCATCATAGCTCATTTCTTCACAAGTTACTGGTAAATCCTCTTTTATTTTTTCATTTACTAAATCCTCTACTTTTTGTATTTCTTCTTTAGTCATTTTTTGAGGATGTGTAAAGTCAAATCTTAATCTTTCTGTTGTAATGTTTGACCCACTTTGTTTTACATGGTCTCCTAATACCTCTCTTAATGCTTCATGTAATAAATGTGTTGCTGTATGGTAAGCTATAGTTTGCTCGTTTTGCTCTGCGAGTCCTCCTTTAAATTTTTGTTCACTGCCTTGTCTTGATTTTTCTTGATGTTCTTTGAATAATTTATTAAAGCCTTCCATATCTACTTTTATATTATTCTCTTTAGCTAATTCTTCTGTTACTTCTGGTGGGAAACCATAAGTATCATATAATCTAAATACAGTTTCAGAATCTATAACATCTTTTCCTTGTTCTTTTGCCTTATTAGTAGCTTTTATAAACTCTCTTTCTCCATGTTCTAGAGTTTTAACAAATTTACTTTGTTCTTCTAGTATAACTTGTTTAATTATTTCTTTATTTGTAACTAGGTCTGGATACATTTCTTTTAATGTTTCGATATTTAAATTTATTAAGTTTTCTGTTTCTGATAGATCTATTTGTAATTTATTTAAATGTCTTATCATTCTTCTAATTAATCTTCTTAAAATATATCCTCTATCTATATTACTTGGTCTACCACCATCTGCTATTATCATCATAGATGCTCTTAAATGTTCTGCAACTATTCTTCTACTATTAATATTATCTACTTTTTGTAGTTCTTCTAACTTGTCCATTACTGGAGCAAATAGTTCTGTTTCGAATGGTGTTTGTTTTCCTTGTAATAACATTGTCATTCTTTCTAGTCCAAGACCTGTATCTACATTGTGTTGTTTTAATTCTGTTAATGTACCATTTTTATGTTTAAAATATTTCATAAATACATTATTCCATATTTCTACATATTTACCACAATCGCAATCTGGGTTACATCCTTCTGAACATTTTGGTTTTCCCGTGTCGTAAAACATTTCTGTGTCTGGGCCACAAGGTCCTTCTTCTCCTGCAATCCACCAGTTTTCTTTTAAAAAGTATATTCTTTCTTTTGGTATTCCTGCTTCTTCCCAGTATTTTGCAGCTTCCTCGTCTTTTGGTGCATCTGCATTTCCTGCAAAACAAGTAACAGATAATTTTTCTACTGGTATATTTAATACTTTTGTTAAGAATTCAAAGCTCATTTTTATAGCTTCTTCTTTAAAATATGCTCCTAATGACCAATTTCCTAACATTTCGAAATATGTTAAGTGTCTATTATCTCCTACCTCATCTATATCGTTTGTTCTTAAACATTTTTGGTAATCTGTTAATTTATTACCTTCTGGATGTTTTTCTCCTAATAAATATGGTACCAATGGTTGCATTCCAGCTGTTGTAAATAAAACAGATGGATCATTAATTGGTATTAATGGCGCACTTGGTATTATTTTATGATCGTGTTCTTCAAAAAATTTTAAAAACTTATTTCTTATTTCTATTGCTTTCATTATCATTCTCCCTCTCGTTTGCGTTTAATTTATAGTACCGATTATGTCGTAATTGCTTAAATTTTACGCATTTAGATTATATTATATTATGCTGTAAATTGCAAGATTTATCATATTTTTATCTTTTAGTGTATAATTTAATTTTTTCTAGAAATACTAATTTTAGACAAAGTAAAAAGGAGGAAAAATATGAAAGCAACTGGAGTAGTAAGAAGAATTGATGATTTAGGTAGAGTTGTTATTCCAAAAGAAATAAGAAAAACTTTAAGAATAAAAGAAGGTGACCCTTTAGAAATCTTTACAGATAAAGAAGGCGAAGTTATATTAAAAAAATATTCTCCTATTGGCGAATTATCAGAATTTGCTCTTGGATATGCTGAAACTTTGGCAAAAACTACAGGACATATTGCTTGCATAACGGATAAAGATACTGTAATTGCTGTTGCCGGTGGTTCAAAAAAAGATTACTTAGAACAAAGTTTAAGCAAAGAAATTGAGCAAATAATGGAGGATAAAGAAGTTTATAAAAGTGATAAAAACAATAATTTATCTGTTCCAATTGTAAAAAATGATAAAAAAGATAAAAGATATAATTCTCAGATTGTATATCCAATTATTTCTAATGGAGATTCTATTGGAACTGTAATTTTACTTTCTAAAGAAGCTTCTACAAAAATGACTGATGTTGAAGCAAAAGTTGCACAATCTGCTGCTAGCTTTTTAGGAAGTCAAATGGAGATATAAACTTTAGCATCTAGCATTTTAGTTAGATGCTTTTAATCTTTTGCTATTGTTAATACACCTATTTTTTTAGTTCCATTTTCTTTAAGAATTCTGCTACATTCATTTGTGGTACTTCCTGTTGTAAAAACATCATCAAACAATAATATCTTCTTATTTTTTATTTCTAACTTATTCGTTATATCATATGCATTTTTTATGTTATCTTTCCTTTGTAATTTATTTAGACTACTTTGAGGTTTTATATTTCTTTGTTTTTGTAATATATTATTTTTAATAATTATATTTTTATTCTTTTTAGCTAATGCTTTCAATATTAAAAATGATTGGTTGTACCCTCTTTCTCTGCTCCTATATTTGTGTAGAGGAACTGGGATTATATAATCATAATTATTTATGTATTTCATAATTTTTTTATTAGAATAAATTATTTCTGCCAAAAACTCACATAAATATGCCTGGTCTTTAAATTTATATTGTCTAAGTTTTTCTTTGATAATCCCTTCATATTTAAAAATGTGCATATGTTCATCATAATATATACCTGTTATTTCTAAAAAGCATTTTCTGTGTGGAAATGTTATTTTTTCTAATTTCTTTTTGCAGCTGTTACAAATTGCATCTTCACATATTTTTTCACATATACCACATGTTTGCGGGAAAATAAAATTGAGAACTGCATTAAAAAGATTCATATACCTCCTTAAATTAGCCCCCAATTTAACTTAAGATATCATTTTTAGTTTATATTCTAATCCTGTATTACGTATTTTAGTATCTGCATTTTGTATCATAAATTTTACTACATTATCGTTTCCGATTAGTATAAGTAATTTTTTTGCTCTTGTAAGTCCCGTATATAGTAAATTTCTTGTAAGTAACATTGCAGAAGACTGCGTTACAACCATTATTACAACATCAAATTCACTCCCCTGTGCTTTGTGAACAGTTATCGCATATGCATGTTCTATCTGATCCATATCGGAAAGTGCATACCATGCTTCTTTTTCGTCATCAAATAATATTTTTATTTGCTTGTTCAAGAAATCTATTTTTACTATTTTTCCAAGCTCTCCATTAAATATACCTGTTCCACTCTCATACGTTAAACTAAGTGTATTACCTTTTTCCCAGTAAATATCATAGTTATTTTTTACCTGCATTACCCTGTCGCCTTCTCTAAAAATAACCTCTCCTACTTTTTTCTCGTTTTTTTCGTCACTTGAAGGATTTAATTCTTCTTGTAATCTTTTGTTTAATTCTTTAGTCCCTAACAATCCTTTTTTTGTAGGTGAAAGAATCTGAATATTTTCGAAGAAATCATAATCTCCAAAGTTCTTTAATCTTCCTTTACATAGCGAAATTATTTGGTCTAACATTATATCTTGGCTCTTTTCTTTTATATAGAAGAAATCATCTTTTAAGGCTTCTTGTTCTTCTTTATCTAAGAAATATTCCCCATCATTTACCCTATGTGAATTAACGATTATTTTACTTTGAGCGGCTTGTCTAAAAATTTCATCTAAAAAGATTGTTTTTATTCTCTCTGAATTTATTATATCTTTTAAAACACTACCTGGTCCAACAGAAGGGAGCTGGTCTGTATCACCTACTAAAATAAGTTTTGTGCCTTGGTAAATACCATTTAATAGGTAGTTCATTAAATATATATCTACCATAGAAGCCTCATCTACAATTATCACATCTGCATCTATTGGCGCTACTTCATAATTCATTATAGTAAATTCATTGTCTTTTTCTATTTTACCTATTTCTAATAATCTATGTAATGTTTTAGCTTCTTCACCAGTCATCTCTGTCATTCTTTTTGCAGCTCGTCCAGTTGGTGCACATAAAACCACCTTCTTACCATGTGACTTATAAATATCTATAACATTTTTTATAATAGTTGTTTTTCCTGTACCTGGACCTCCTGTTATTATTACAACATTATTAGAATTTATTGATTGTATCGCTTCTTTTTGCTTTGCAGATAAATTTATATTTCCTGCTTTTTCTATTTTTTCTAATTCACTATCAAAACCAGCTATTCTTTTAATATTTTGTGCCGAATCTAATAATATTAACTTACTTGCAATATTAGCCTCTGCATCGTATATTTCTTTACTATATACCCAGTTTTCGTCTTCTCTTTTTTCTATTACTATTTCTTCTTTTACATTCAAATCTATTAAACAATGCTCTATGTCATCATCTTCAACTTTTAAAAGTTCTTTAACATATTTTATTAAATTAGCTTCTAATGTACAGCAATGACCGTTATATGTAATTTTTACTAAACTATATTTTATTCCACATTTAATCCTTTTATAATTGTTTACCTCGAATCCGTTTTCTAATGCATATTTATCCAGCTTTGCAAAATCCACACCTTTTACTAAATCTATTAATATATATGGATTTGACTCTATTTCATCAATCGTTTGTGGTCCTAACTTTTTATATATAGTTTTTGCATTTGCAGGGCTTATTCCGAAATTATCTAAAAAACCAACAATTTGCCATAACTCCCAGTTTTCTACAAAATATTGTGCCATCTCTATAGCTTTTTCTTTAGTAATTCCCTTTATTTGTGTTAATTTCTCTGGTTCGAATTTAAATACATTTATTGTATCTTCCCCAAATGTCGCTACAATTTTTTTAGCTGTTGCAGGACCAATTCCTTTTATTGTACCATTTGATAAATATCTCTCTAACGAATCCAGTGTTTTTGGCATTACCTTTTCGAAAGTTTCTACTTTAAATTGCTTTCCATATTCTTTATGTGTTACGAAATTTCCTATAACCTTAATATAATCTCCCTCTACTAAAAAAGGCATATACCCTACTATTGTAATAGTATCTTCTTCGTTTTCTAATATTCCAATTAAATAACTATTAACTTCATTTTGATATATTATTTCTGTTAGTTGTCCTGAAAGTTCCACTTTTACCCTCTTTTCTACAGTTTACCTACTAATGCAATAATTTTATCATAACAGATAAATATTAACAAATCTATTTTGAAATTTCATCCATTATTTCTTTACATTCATTCCAATCTGAAGCTTTTATAAAATTATAATCCTTAGCTAATTTCGAGATTATCTCGTATGTATCATCTGTCGAGTCCAAGTCTACCATTATAATCCCTTTTGTTAACTCTTCTTTTCCATATAATAATTTGCAAATTATATTTCTCGTAAAACATTCTATTCGCTCTTCTTGATTTTTAGCTGCTATAATTAAATATATTCCATCTTGTTTAAATTTTGTACACGCAAAGTAATATCTTATAGTTTTTGCAATTTCTATTAAACCATATAAAGCAAGTGTCCATAGTATTGCATTTGGTATAAAATCTTGCATATAATCACCTTCTTATATAGTATATGTACTTTGCCATAAAGTGTTAAATTGGTTGAGCCTATCAATTTGTAAGTTTTTAAGATAATTATATACAAAAAAAGCACCTCGCTAAAAAACAAAGTGCTTGATATATAAATGAAGAGGGCTATTCTTCTTAATATATACATTTTATTGGAATATTTTGATAATAATTTATTTTCTTGTTTTACCATCAAGTGCATCAAGATTGTCTAATGCTTTTCCTGTTCCTAAGGCAACACAAGAAATTGCGTCTTCTGCTATCATTACATTTATTCCTGTTTTTTCTTGTAATAATTTATCTAGACCGTCTACTAAACAGCCTCCACCTGTCATATATATTCCTCTGTCGCTTATATCTGCTGCAAGTTCTGGTGGAGTTCTTTCTAAAACAGAGTGAACTGCATCTACAATCATCATTGCTGGTTCTATTAAAGCTTCTAACATTTCGCTAGAATATACTGTAATTGTTTTTGGTAAACCTGTTGATAAATCTCTTCCTCTTATATCCATTTCTACGTCTTGTATTTTTGGATAAACACAACCTATATTAATTTTTAGGTCTTCTGCTGTTCTTTCACCTATCATTATATTGTGCTTTCTTTTTATATATTTTACTATTGCTTCATCTAATTTATCCCCTGCAACTTTTAATGATGTACTAACAACAGAACCTCCTAAAGAGATTACAGCAATGTCTGTAGTTCCACCACCAATATCTACAATCATGTTACCACAAGGCTTAGAAATATCTATTCCTGCACCTATTGCTGCTGCTATTGGTTCTTCTATTAAATATACTTTACGAGCACCAGCTTGTGATGCTGCATCTATTACTGCTCTTTTTTCTACTTCTGTTACTTGAGATGGTATACATATCATAATTCTTGGTGCAAATATAAATTTTCCATACACTTTATTTATAAAATATTTTAACATTTTTTCTGTTACTGTATAATCTGATATTACCCCGTCTCTTAATGGTCTAGTGGCTACGATATTTCCCGGTGTTCTTCCTAGCATTCTTCTTGCTTCCTGACCTACTGCAAGAACATCTCCAGAATTTTTATCTACAGCAACGACAGAAGGTTCTCTTAATACGATACCTTTGCCTTTTACATATGCAATTACTGTGGCTGTACCTAAATCTATTCCTATATCTTGACCAAAACCAAACATTGATACTCTCCTTTTCTATTATTATTACAAGTCTGTTACAATTATATTACAAAAAATTTAAAATAGCAATAAAAATATTTATATATTTAGAATATTTTTATTGCTATCAACTATATTACAATGTAATTAATAAAATTTCAAGTATTTTTATGAGTTTATTTATTAAAATGGGAAAAGTCCGAATAAATATCCAACTGGCATATAATAAATTACTATTAACCCACCTGCTAAAAGGGCCATTTTTTGAGTTTGAGTAAGTTCAATATCTATAGGATTTAATAAATAATCTGGTGCTGTGTCTGACATTGAAATTTCTACTCTTTCTGTTCCTTGACATTTATATTTTATAGTAAAATATTGGCTCTCGTCTGGCTCTAATTTAAATATTTGTGCATATCCTGTATTTATATTATTATCATATTCTGAGTAACAATCTAATTTAATAAATTTGTTTTCTATTGTGCTTCCTGTAGTATTTGTTATACAGCCATAAATATAACCATTTGCATTTGTTGCTTTAGAATCTATTATTTCTATTTTGGGATTTTCAAATAATACTTTACATTCTTTTGGTTTATACATTGATATTATTATTAATTTTGACATTATTGAGACAAATATAAACAATAATACCAATAGTAATGCATATTTAAGATACTTCTTAAATTTATCCATTTTTTACTCCTTTTTCCTTTATTTTTCCCCTATATTATATAACAGTCTACATAATTTGTAAATAGAATTTATGGACATTATGAGCTAAAATATATATTTTGGTTATATTTGATGAGCTTAAAAAATCGGGATTTTAGGACCGTGCTAAAAATTCCGAGGAAAAAGGGATTTGAGGAACGTCCCCAAATCCCTTTTGATTATATTTTTAAGATACCTCCAACTGTCTTGTTAACTGCGTATTTTGATTTTTCTTTGCTCATTATTTGTGGTCCACCACATAAAACAGCTGTATCTCCTTCTTCTAAGTCTCCTAATTCTATTAATTTTTCTACACCTTTTTCAATTGTGTCATCAATATCTGTTCCGTTTTTGATTAAGATTGGGTATACATTCCAAATTGGTCCTAATTGATTGTATACTTTTTCTGAATCTGTAATAGCAAATATTGGACAAGCTGGTCCGTATCCTGCTAATCTTCTTGCAGAATTTCCTGTATGTGTGTAGTCTATTATAGCATCAGCTTTGATATCTCTTGCTGTTACACATGTTGTATATGCTGCATGTGATTCGATATCTGCTTCTTCTATTTTCCAATCTTTCTTTGTAAATCTCTTCCAGTAATTAATTGTTGGTTCTACACTTTTAGCAACTTTTACCATTGTGTTAACACATTCTAATGGATAATCTCCCATTGCTGTTTCTCCAGAAAGCATTATACATCCTGTTCTATCGTAAATAGCATTTGCAACGTCACTTACTTCAGCTCTTGTTGGTAATGGGTTGTTTGTCATGCTTTCTAACATTTGTGTAGCTGTTATTACTAATTTTCCTTCTTCGTTACATCTCTTAATAAATCTTTTTTGTACAACTGGTACTTCTTCGAATGGAACTTCTACAGCCATGTCACCACGAGCTACCATTATACCATCACAAGCTGCTAAAATTTCTTCGAAGTTGTCTATTCCTTCTTGATTTTCGATTTTAGCTAAGATTTTAACATCTTTTCCACCATTGTCATCTAATACTTTTCTCATTTCTGCTACATCTTCTTTATTTCTTACAAATGATGCAGAAACATAATCAAATCCAACTCTTGCTCCATTTGATAAGTCATTTATATCTTTAGGGCTTAAGAATGGTATTTTTATAGAAACACCTGGTACATTTATACTTTTTCTTGATCCTGCACCACCATCATTTAATACAGTTCCTACTATATCCTTATCTTTAATTTCATCTACTCTTACTTGAATTTTTCCATCATCAATTAAAATTAAGCTTCCTGGTTTTACATCTTTATATAAATCTTTATAAGATAATGATGTACCTTCTTCATCTCCTAATCTATCTTCATAGAAGAATGTGAATTTTTGTCCTTCTTTTAATTGTACTTTTACATCTCTTCCGGCTTTATTTAATGCTGTTCTTATTTCTGGTCCTTTTGTGTCTAGCATAATAGCAACAGGTAGACCTAGTTCTTTTCTTATTTCAAAAAATCTTTCTATTTTGTCTTTTTGTTCCTCAAAATCTCCATGAGAAAAATTAATTCTTGCAATAGACATTCCAGCTTTCATTAATTCATCCATTCTATTTTCTACTGCTGGTCCTATTGTACATACGATATTTGTTTTTCTTAAATTTCTTTCTTTCACAATAATTACCTCCTAGAATTTGACACTGGAAGGTATTATATCATAAAAAATTTCCCTTAACAATACATTTTTCAACATTTTTTTAACATTTTTTCTTTTATTTGTTTAAAGCCTCATCCATCACTTTACTTAAGTATTTCATACTATTTAAGCATTGATCCATTGTATTTCCAGTTGCTCCTATTTCCATTATTGTAGCGGCTTTTGCCACATGTTGGTTATATCGAGAATTTCTTACCATTATAGGTTTAAATAGACCTGGATATAGTTCGTTTCCTTTCTCTACAATTTTTATTGCATATTTTAGATTTTGTACCCACTGGCTATGTGTAAGTCCTCCTCCATCTGTTCCTATTACAAACATTATTTGAGCTACATAATCATCTCCAATTTTAACTGTAGGTGCATATGTACCACCTTCTCCTACAGCATCTCTATGTAAATCTATAACAATTTGTGTATTTGGATTGGCTGCTAAATCATTTTTTATGCTTGTAAGGGATCTATTATATGAGCCACTGTATGCAGGATAGTCATGATATGTTTCATCATGTATTACATTAAACCCATAATTTGTTAGTCTATCTTTTAGCTCTCTTCCAACTCTTACAACAGAAAAATTTAAATCTGTTGTTCTAAAATTACCACTTGGAGTATATTCGAAACCTGTACTTTGTGTATAACTTTCGCATGTATGTGTATGGTAAATTATAATATCTTTTTTATTCTCTAATTCTATATTGGGAGTTAACATTTCTTGCGTTAATTCATATTTTGATTCGTTTTTTATTTGTACTCCATTATATTCATTTGTATATTTAGCATTAATATTGCCACCAGATACCACCTCTGTTTGCAATCCCGTTTGCGCTTCTTCTTGGCTTACAGTAGACACTTGTGTTTGGTTTTGAACTTGAATTGTATTTTCAGTTCCTAGTCGCTCTGTTTCGTCAGTTTTTATATATTTACTCATTTGTAGTTCTGAACTTAATAGCTGTTCTGTATTGTCTCTATCTATACTTTTAAATTCCTTTAAAGAATTCCCACTAGTAGCAATTATCGTATCTTGTATAACTGGAATTAACGATAAATCTTTTATTTTATCTTTTCCAAACAAAAATATTTTTATTATAAGCATTATTAAAAAAGCTATTATAACTAAAGTCATAATAGCATTCTTTGCTTTTATTACTCTCATATTTACCATAAAATCTTTCACCCTTGTACACATATACTTAATATATATATATATTCACATTTTATATAAATATGACAAGTATTTATGGATTGAGGAACAGGGATTTTGGGGACGGTGGTTAAATCCCGAAAAGGGAAAAAGGAACGTCCCCAAATCCCGGGTGTCCCCAAATCCCAGACGTTCCAAATTCTGGGCGTTCCGCTAGTTCTTTATATTAGTTACAATTTCTGTTGCATCCATATTAATTTCTTTTTCTTCTCCAGTCTTCATATTCTTTAACTTAATTTTATTTGAACTTATCTCGTCATCTCCAATAACTATTACATATGGTATCTCTAACTTATCTGCATATTTAAACTTAGCTTTTAATTTTTTATCGTTCAAATAAATTTCTGTATTTATTCCTAATTTTCTTATTTCTGTAGCTAATTTTATTGGTTCTTCTAATTTTTCTGTAATTGGAATAATTAAAATATCAGAAATTGATTTTTTCTCTGCTTTTATTATATTTAATTCATTTAGTTTATAGAATAATCTAGTAAGACCAATTGAAATTCCTACTCCTGGTAAACTTTTATCTGTATAATATTCTGCTAAGTTTTCGTATCTTCCTCCAGAACATACACTTCCTAATTCTCTGTAATCATTTAAAAATGTCTCATATACTGTACCAGTATAATAATCTAGACCTCTCGCAATTGTTAGATCTACTTTAAAATTAGCTTCTGGCACACCAAATAATCTTACATTTTTAATAACTGTTTTTAATTCTTCTACACCTTTTTTATAAGTTTCATTGGCAATTCCTAGTTTTTCTAGTTTTTCTAACTTCTCATCAGAAGTTCCTTCTATTTCTATAAAATTCATAATAGAATTTATTTGCTCTTCTTTTACAGCTAATTTTCTTAATTCTTCTATTACTGCTTCTTTTCCTATTTTTTCTATTTTATCAATTATTCTTAAAATCTCTGTAGCATTTTCTTTTTGATTTACTCCTTCAAATAAACCATTTAAGATTTTTCTATTATTAATTTTTATAGTAAAATCTTCAAAACCTAATTCTCTAAAAAGTGTATAAATAATACTTGGAATTTCTGCATCATTTATTAAATCTAATTCTCCATCACCAATTATATCTATATCACATTGATAAAACTCCCTATATCTTCCTTTTTGAGCACGTTCTCCTCTATATACTTTTCCTATTTGATATCTTCTAAAAGGGAAACTTAAACTACCATAATTTTTGGCTACATATTTAGCAAGTGGAACTGTTAAATCAAATCTTAAAGCTAAATCACTGTCTCCTTTTTGAAATCTATATATTTGTTTTTCTGTCTCTCCACCTGCTTTTGCAAGTAATACTTCTGCTGATTCAATTATTGGTGTATCTAATGGTAAAAATCCAAATTTCTCATATGTTTTTTGAATCTTTTCTTTCATTTGATTAAATAATATCTGTTCATTTGGTAATAATTCCATAAAGCCAGATAAAGTTCTTGGTTCTATTCTTTCCATAATTTTCACTCCTTGTTAATCTATATTTGGCTTAGCTTCCAAATAAATTGGTTTTTCGTCTCCTATTCTAGTTGGCTTTCCATGTCCTGGATATACTATGGTATTTTCAGGTAATACTAATAATTTCTTTATTATTGAATTCATAATTGCATCAAAATCACTTGTAGGTAAATCTACTCTACCCCATGCACCTTTAAATAGAGTGTCCCCTGAAAATAGCATTTCCTCTTTTTCACAATATAAAGCTGTTCCGTCATCAGTGTGTCCTGGAGTATAAATAACTCTGAATTCTAAATCTCCAACATGTAAAATATCATCATCATCTACAATACTATCTTCTTTTACATATATCGGAGGAAGCCCAATATATTCTGCAAGTACGGGAACTCTATTTCCTAAGTTTTCTCTTCCTTTTCTGTGAATAAGGACTTTTCCTCCTTTTTCTTTTTTTAGTTCATTTACACCATTTATATGGTCAGCATGACAATGGGTTAGATAAATATATACTAATTCTGCCCCTAAGGTATCTAAAATTTCTATAATTTTAGGCACCGCTCCTGCCGGATCTATTACCATTGCTTTTTTTTGAGTTTCATCTACTATTATATAGCAATTGGTTTCACCAACAAATTTCATTTGTACTTTTATTCTTTTTAGTATCATAAAAACTCCTTTATTTCTTTCTTGTTACCTCATATACACTATCCACTTTTCTTAGTTCTTTTAATACTTTATTTAATTCTTCTATGTTTTCTACTTCTATTGTTATCTCTATTGTAGCAATATGTTCTTTTGTTGCTTTAGAATTTAATCCCATTAGTTTTGTTTTTAAATTACTTAAAACTTGAATTACATCTGCAAGTAAGCCCGTTCTGTCATTTGCATATACAGTAATATCTACATTGTATGATGCTGCTTTTTCTGTATACCAGTAAACATCTATAATCCTGTCTTCTTCTTTTAATAAGTCTTTTACATTTACACAATCTGTTCTATGAACAGAAACTCCTCTTCCTTTTGTAATATATCCAATAATATTATCTCCTGGAACTGGGTTACAACATTTTGAAAGTTTTACTAAACAATTATCTATTCCTTTTACTACAACACCTGTGCTAGATGGTTTTACAGTTTTTCTTTTACTTGTTAATTCTTCTATTTTCTGTTCGATATTTTCTTCTTTATGACTCTTTCTGTATTCCTCTAACATTCTAGATATAATTTTTACTTGTGATATTGCACCAAATCCAACACTTGCATACATATCTTCTAAGTTTTTAAACTTATATCTATCTAATGCTGCATTTATGTAATCTTGTTTAAATAATTCATCATGACTAATTCCAATTCTCTTTATTTCTTTATCTATCAAATCTTTTCCTTTTTCTATGTTTTCTGACCTTTGTTCTTTCTTAAACCATGATTGGATTTTGCTCTTTGCTTTTGTTGTTTTTATAAATTTAAGCCAGTCTCTACTAGGTCCTTTTTGGGAATCAGATGTCATAATCTCTACAATATCTCCACTTTGCAATTTTGTAATTATTGGCATCATTTTACTATTTATTTTACAGCCAACCATATGGTTTCCGATTTCTTCATGAATACTATATGCAAAATCTATAGGTGTTGCATCTCTTGGTAATACTAGTATTTTTCCCTTTGGTGTAAATACATATACTTCATCTTCGAATAATTCTGTTTTTAATGTATTTAAAAATTCTTGTGGATCTTTCATATCTTGTTGCCACTCTAATGTTTCTCTAAGCCATGCAAGCTTATCTTTAGTAACTGTAACAACTTGTTTTCCTTTTTTGCCATAATTTGCTTCTTTATATGCCCAGTGTGCAGCTATACCATATTCTGCAATTCTATGCATCTCCCATGTACGTATTTGTACTTCGAATGGAGTTCCTTTTTCTCCTAATAATGTTGTATGTATAGATTGGTACATATTTGGTTTTGGAACTGCTATATAATCTTTAAATCTTCCTGGCATTGGGCTATACATTTCATGCACCACACCTAATGCAGCATAGCAGTCTTTTACAGAATTAACTAATATTCTTAATGCAAATAAATCATATATTTGATCTAAAGTTTTATTGTCTCTTTTCATTTTTCTATATATTGAATATAAGTGCTTTGCTCTTCCTGTAACTTCTGCTTCTATTTTCTGTTTCTTTAATTGTCCCCTAATATCATCCATTATCTTTTCTATGAATTGAAGTCTTTCTTCTCTCTTCTTATCTATACCTTCAACTAATTCCCTATATTCTTCTGGATATAAATATTTAAAAGCTAAATCTTCTAGTTCCCATTTTAATGAATATATACCTAAACGATTTGCAAGTGGAGCATATAATTCCATAGTTTCTTTGGCATTAGCAATTTGCCTATCTCTTCTTAAATATTTTAAAGTACGTAAATTATGTAATCTATCTGCTAACTTTATTATTATTACTCTAATATCTTTTCCCATTGCTAGGAACATTTTTCTGTAATTTTCTACTTGACGCTCTTCTGTACTTGCTTGATATCTTAATTCTCCAAGTTTAGTAACACCTGCAACCATAGTGGCAATTTCTTCTCCAAAATCTCTTACTAAATCTTCATGAGTAACCTCTGTATCTTCAACAACATCATGTAATAATGCTGCACAAATTGTAGCTTCATCTAATCCAATATCTGCTAAAATATATGCTACTTGAACAGGGTGAATTATATATGGTTCTCCAGATTTTCTACATTGAGTTCCATGTTTTTCTTTTGCATAATTATATGCTTTTACTATAAGCTTTGTATCTGCCCATCTCTTTTTTTGTTTTACCAAACTAATTATATCTTCTATTGATTTATTTTGTACTTCTGACATAAGCATTCCCCCTTTATCTAATAGCTTTTTCTAATGTCTTTCATATTTATTTGGATAGAACTAAATCCATTAAAACTATTGATTTCTAAAGTTCCAACGACATCTATTCTATCTCCAATCCTATATTCCTCTGCTAAATATCCTAGTTCAAACCCAATTGCATTAATCACAAAATTTTCGTCTCTTAATGTAAGTTTTAAATGTCTTCCTTCTGAAAGTGCTCGTATAGAATCTATTTTTAAATTTCTTATTAAAAATAATGGCACTTTATTAGCTTCACCAAATGGTTCTAAAATACTTATACTTTTTACTAAGTCCATATTAATATCTTTTAATTTTAATTCATCATCAATATATATTATTGGTACTAATTCTTTTATATTTTTCTCTTTAGCAATTTGCTCAAATCTCTCTTTAAAATTTTCAAGATTTTCCTTTTTTAGGGTAAGACCAACTGCCATAGAATGTCCACCATATTTTTCTAGTAAATCTTCACATTTCGCGAGTCCCTCATACAAATCAAATCCTGGTACACTTCTTCCTGAACCTTTAGCAATGTTATCCTCAAAACTTAATAATATACTTGGTTTATAATACTTATCTGTTACTTTTGAAGATACAATCCCAATAACACCATGGTGCCAACCTTTTCCTCCTAAAACTATTGAATTATTTGCATCCAAATGATTTTTTTCGATTTGTTGTACAGCTTCTTCATAAATTGCTTTTTCGGTACTTTGTCTTAGTGTATTATATTCGTTTAATTCTTTAGTGATTTTTGTTGCACTTTCTAAATCTTCTGCTAAAAATAATTTTAGCGCTTCTTCTTCGTGTCCCATTCTACCACAGGCATTTATTCTTGGTGCAACGCCAAAAGAAATTGTATTAGAATCTATTTCTTTATATCCTGAGCTTTTTATTAATTCTCTTAGTCCTAGATTTCTAGTAACTTTTATAAGCATTAAGCCAAGTTTAGCTATAGTTCTATTTTCACCTTCTAATGGAACTATATCTGATATTGTTCCAACACATACCAAATCTAAGTATTTTAAATACTCTTCTGGCTTAATTTCTAATTTTATAGAAAGTGCTTGAATTAGTTTAAATACAACTCCTACTCCTGCTAATGCTCTAAATGGATATGTATTATCTTTTCTTTTTGCATCGATTACAGCAAGTGCATTTGGAAGTTTTTCTCCTACTTCGTGATGGTCTGTAACGATTATATCCATACCTAATCTTACTGCATAGTCAACTTCTTCTATTGCAGAAATTCCACAATCTACTGTAATTATTAAATCTATATTTCTTTCTTTTATTGTATCTATAGCTTTTTTATTTAGTCCATACCCCTCATGTAATCTGTTTGGTATATATGTATCTACTGATATTCCCCTATCCATCAGATATTTTTTAAGAACGGTAGTACTTGTTATACCATCTACATCATAATCGCCATATATTAAAATTTTTTCTTTATTATTAATAGCTTTTATTATTCTATCTACTGCAATATCCATTCCTTTAAATAAAAAGGGATTATGAAAATCATCTCTTGTAGGTGTTATAAATATTCTTACATCTTCATCATTTACAACATGTCTATTAACAATAATTTTTCCTATTACTTTATTTAAATTATATCTTTCACATATTTCATCTACTAGCTTTTCATCCGAATTATAAAATTCCCATTTTTTTATCATTCACTTTCTCCTCATATTATACAATTTGTACAATATTGTATAACATTTTCTGTTTTTTTAAAAGAGGTTTACAATAATTATCTAATAAAATTTTGTAGGTTAGTCAATCATATGTCACACTTTTTTGAAAAATATATACTTTGAGTAC
>OGDF01000382.1_pt1 | contig 72348 bp, 57 predicted proteins | sample 1570141 | NCBI WGS metagenome assembly OGDF01 (sample SAMEA4370581, study PRJEB24528) | human gut metagenome
AATAAATTAGTATGATTAAAATATACTTAGCTGTGAATTATCTTTCAGCCTCAAAAACTCTACAATCGCGCCTGTATGGGGTGATTTGTCTTTCTTGGCAACTTCTATAAATCCCTCATCGACTAAATTGTAGACAATTCGGCAAACATTACTAATTGGCTTATTAATAGCCTCTACAATATCCAGACGACAAAAGGATTTATTTGGGTTGTTGGTAAATAGTGCACGCGTGGCGGCCTGTTACTATATAATTAACGGCTTCCGTTTCGATTTCGTCGGTCATTGCTACTCGATTTTGTTTCATCCAGTTTTCAATCTCGGAACGGTCGAAATAGATTTGCTTTCCGTTGGGTTTATAAAACGGTATTTTACGAGAATGAGTCATTTTGTAAATATGCGATTTGCTCAACCCGGTAAGTAATACAACATCGTTCAAGCAAAGTACATTCTTCGCTGATAACAATGTTAGTTTCTCGATTCTGTTTAATTGAACTTTAATATCTGTTTCCATACTTTTTCGTGTTTAATCGGTTGGTGTTGTGTTTCAATAAGGAACTTAATTAGGCTTAATAAATACTCTACATATACCAATAAACGTTATTAGTTCATCCCTCCGAAATAATAGATTTTTTCCTGTTTTGTAACATGGAATCTCGCCCCGTCTTACCCATTGGTAAATAGTGTGCTTTGATTTGTGGAGAATACGGGCGGCTTCGTCAACGCCAACTAATGTGCGCTCGCATACGTTGCTTTCTGATAAATTGGCTGTTGTTGCAAATTCATTCATAATGGTATATTTTAGATTAATAATTTACCGTTATATTTGTTAGTTGTTCTTTTGGTAGCTCGAAGTGTCCGACACTAACAGAAATAGAATGTATAAAAAAATAGCGCATTGATATAATGCGCTAATAACCATATATATATGAAATTTGAGTTTAAAATGTCTTTTTAATCAATAATACTTGGGATTGAGTTTACCGCATTTCTTTTTTTCTCGTTTATCACATCTGCATATATTTGGGTTGTTTTAATATCTGCATGTCCTAAAAGTTTGCTAACTGTGTAGAGTTCTGCGCCATAAGTTATACTAAGAGTGGCGAATGTATGGCGGCTTACGTGAAAAGTCAGATTCTTTGTTATTCCTGCATCTTTAGCCCAAATCTTTAGAAGTTTATCTATATAGCTATTATCCGGTAGCTTGCCAAAAACTAAATCTACATTGTTTTCTTTTTGGGGAAGTTGTTTAAGGGCTTCCGGGCTAATTGGCAAATATAATATGCTTTTCGTTTTCTTTTGGGTTAATTTTGCAATGGTATTTCCTTTGCTGTCCTGTTGGAAGCTGCTCCATTGTAAAGACCGGACATCACTAATTCTTAACCCACATAAGCAGGCAAAAAGAAAAGCACGTTTTAATTTATCCATTCTAAACGGTGTATCTGCTAATTTCTTAACTTCATCTAATACAACAGCCTTTAAATCTTCATCAACAGCTTCTGCAGCGCCTTTGTTCTCTACAACACCGCCAAAGTACTTGTTGGTCATGGAGATCGTACGATTTACCAGATTTCCAAGTGTGTTTGCCAGATCAGAGTTCATACGCTCAATCATCAGATCCCAAGAGATTACACCATCGTTTTCAAATGGCATCTCATGGAGAACAAAATAACGAACAGCATCAACACCAAAGAAATGAACAAGCTCGTCTGCATAGATTACATTTCCCTTTGACTTACTCATCTTGCCATCGCCCTGAAGCAGCCATGGATGGCCAAATACCTGCTTTGGAAGCGGCAGATCAAGAGCCATCAGCATGATCGGCCAGTAGATGGTGTGGAAACGAAGAATATCCTTTCCAATCAGATGAAGGTCAGCCGGCCAATACTTTTCAAACATCGGATCGCTGTTTCCGTCAAGATCAAAGCCAAGTCCAGTGATATAGTTGCTAAGTGCATCAATCCATACATAGATAACATGCTTTGGATCGAAGTCTACCGGAATACCCCACTTAAAGGAGGTACGGGAAACGCACAGATCCTGAAGTCCCGGAAGAAGGAAATTGTTCATCATCTCATTCTTTCTGGATTCTGGCTGGATGAAATCTGGATGCTCATTAATATGAGCAATAAGCTTATCTGCATACTTGCTCATACGGAAGAAATAAGCCTCTTCCTTTGCTGGTGTACATGGGCGTCCGCAGTCTGGGCATTTGCCGTCAACTAACTGAGAAGCTGTGAAGAAGGATTCACACGGAGTACAGTACATACCTTCGTACTCACTCTTGTAAATATCACCCTTGTCATAAAGCTTCTTAAAGATCTTCTGAACTTGCTTTTCATGGTAGTCGTCAGTAGTACGGATAAATTTATCATAGGATGTGTTCATCAGGTCAAAGGTCTTCTTGATCTCGCCTGCCACCTCATCAACAAACTGCTTTGGTGTTTTTCCAGCCTCAGCAGCTTTCAACTCGATCTTCTGACCATGCTCATCCGTACCTGTCTGAAAGCGCACATCATAGCCCTGCATTCGCTTGAATCTGGCAATGGAATCTGCCAGCACGATCTCGTAGGTGTTTCCAATGTGCGGCTTGCCGGAAGTGTAAGCAATGGCCGTGGTGATGTAATACGGTTTCTTCATGGTGTTTTTCTCACTTTCTGCCGCAGAAGCGGTCTGTTTTTTCACAGTGATGCTATTTGTACAGCCCGAATTTACAAAGGGCTGGAAAATGCAGCACAGATATAATTTATGATACCACCAGGAACGAAAGATTGCAAGAAAAACGTGAGAAAAGCAATTGTCTGTATTGAAAAATCATGCTATACTGTGATTATAGGTTACTGTGTCGCTTTGTGTCAGGTAAAAGCAGCACAGTAAAGAATTTAGAAAAAGAGAAAGGCTGGATTGTTGTATGAATTCAGAAGATAGAAAAAGGCTTAGAAAGCAGAAGCACAGAATCATGATGATGCGTTTGTGGCTGCCGGTTGTACTGGTAGTTGTCTTGGTTGTCGGATTGACAGCAGGCGGCATTGCAATGTCACTAGGTCAGACAAAGAGCGTGGCAGAGCAGGGCACAAAGGAAGTTGGAACGAAAGAAAATGAAACAAAAGGAACTTCTAATGAGCCAAAGGAAACAGGTGATGTAAATGGTGAAGCACAGACTGGTGAGCAGGTAGATGCAGACAAACAGCAGTCAGAAGAGGCACAGACTGGAGCAGAAAGTGATAATTCTCAGGCTGGCAATGAGGATGATGACAGCAATCATGCGATAGAGCAGTCTGACTTTGATGAATTTATCACCAATCTGAATGAGGCTGTAGCACAAAACAGCAATTATTTAAAGCGTGAGAGTGAGAATCTTACAAGAACACTTGCGGAGCTGCAGACGTATGACAGAACACATCTGACAGAGGCACAGGCAAAGACATATGATGCATTGCTTGATGCGTTGAATGTTGAGATGGATGGCGAACAGTATGACAGTGTGGCAGCAGCCGCAGCTGATGCTGCACTTTGCAGTGTTGAGGGTGGTGTTGATTACTACAATTATCTGCTGCAAAAGTATAGTGGTGTAGATGGAGCCTGGGGCGATTTCCGTGAGATACTGGCGAATGAAGCAAACGGTAATTATCAGGTTATGAATGACTTAATGGGTGGTGATTCCACACTTCAGGTGGGTGCAGCAAGCTTTACAAAGCAGGCACCAGATGATGCATACGCATATGATACAGTCAGCGCATCTTCAAGCGCGCTTAAGAAAAATCTTGTATGCAATGGCTTTGTAAATGGCTGGACTGAGTTCGGTATTATTCGAGCTTATTTAAACGATGATCGATTAGACGATAATTTAAGAAATTACCTGATTGCATCGACGAGAATGACGTATGCATTGTATGGTGTTGCTGATATTTCAGTACATGCAGGCGGCTGGGGTGAAGCAGAGGTAACAGATCTTTGCACAACTTATTTTGGAGAAGCAGGCGGAAGCAGCTATGGTTCTAGTGTGTATCAGATGGTTTTAAAGAATCCTGGAAAATATGCAGCTGCAGCGATTGACTATTTGCAGATCACAGAGCTTGAGTCAACAATGGCTACCAATCAGGGTGAAAACTATAGTGAAGCTAATCTGTTAGACCTTCTCTTTAATCAGGGACCAGCAAACTTTAGAGTATTAAGAAGCTGGATTGGATTATATTTACTCCTGTAGTGAACTGGAGACATGCCATAATATTTCTTGAAAAGCTTACTAAAATAGTAAACATCATCGTAGCCAACGCTGTTTGAGATGGCTTTTATGCTTTGTCCGTTATCAGATTCAAGCTGAATGCGGGCGCGCTCTAAGCGCATTTTAATCAGATAGTTGATTGGAGCTTCACCAGTCTCTTCTTTGAAAATTTTTGATATGTAAGCAGAGCTTAAATACATATTCCGGGCAATCAGATCAAGTGAAATCTTTTCAGCATAATGACTGCTCAGATATTGGCGGATCTCGCTCACCACATATGTTTTATGGTGTGTCTCAAAAGTGACAGGAGAACAGCTTTGTTTTGGCGGAACAGTGATCTGACGGATGATTGTCATAAGAAGCTGTGTCAAATATGCCTTTTGCATAAAGTACTGACCGACCTGATTGCTGTAGCGCTCAGATATCATACGAAGACACAGATTTGTGATATCCTGACGGACAAGACCGTCCGTGTGAAGCACAGATGAGCCGCCAGGAAAATCAAGACGGTTTGGTTCCATTCCCTTAAAGTGAAAGTTTGAAAATGAAGTAAAGAATAAAATTGCAGGGTTATCATGCACTGTCGGCAGTGTACGGTGCGGCATGTGCGACGGTACACAGACAATATCACCGGCTGTAAGTGGAGTGGTAGTTCCATCCATCCAGATTGCCAGATCACCAGATAACACTATAAAGAGTTCAGGTGCATCATGCGTATGAGAAAAATTCGATTCTGTCACCGTGCGCTTACCGGCGAAATATAAAGTTGGATTTAAGTCAGAGTAAGTAATGTCGTACGTATCACACACAGTAAAGTAAACCTCCTTAAAAATAAAAATGCCTAAAATGATAAAGCTTGATTTGATTATTATACATCAATTTTCAAGAAAAGTACATTTTATTTTAAAAATATTAGAGTAACATGAAAGAACGGTGTTACAGTTCACTGGACACCCATTCGCAAAACCGCACGTTCCGTGCGTCGTTGCTAACCGCAAACAAGTTTGCGCGCAACTTTGTTTTGTTCATGAACGGGCGTCCACTTCGTCCTGCTGATCTGTCAAATTTCTATGCAAGCATGAAATTTGTCGTCTCAGTTTACTGAGACAGCTAGCATGACGCGTGAACTGTAAAAACTACAAAAAGGAGGAGAGAAATATGGGATACATAAATTTATTTTTTTTTTTTTGTATAAAAAAATTATAAAAATTTAAAAAAAAAAAGAAACTTTGTTCTAATTTTGTTTTTATCTTTTTTAAAAAAATACCGCGTAAGAATGATCGTAGGCTTGATCTTAGTGTTTATCACATCACTGCTTGTTTTGATCAACCCACAGATTTCTGGTATGATTGTGGATGAAGTTATTGAGGGGCAGCATTATGAAAAGCTTGGCATTTTGCTGCTTATTATGATTGGAGTGACGCTTGTTCGATCGCTGCTGCGCTTCACATTTTTAATGTGTTTTGAGTCATCCAGTCAGGGACTTGTCTACGACATGAGGGAAGAAGCATATCGTAAGCTGATGAAGGAAGATTTTAACTTCTTCAACAAAAACCGCACAGGAGATCTTATGTCCAGACAGACCGGAGATATGGATGCAGTGCGTCACATGGTTTCTCATGTTATTTATTTTAGCTTTGAGAATATCCTTGTATTTTTGATGGCACTTGTGATGATCTTTTCTGTTAATGTTAAAATGGCACTTTGTATGTTGATTGTACTTCCGTTTACATTGGCAGTGACACTGAGCCAGAGACGTCATATTAAGCCGGCCTTTGACAGGGTGCGTGACTGTTTCTCTAGTTTGAATGCATTTGCACAGGAGACAATCGCAGGAAACCGTGTTGTAAAGGCATTTGCAAAGGAAGATTATGAGCTTGAAAAGTTCGACCGCGAGAATGATGGATATCGTGATGCACAGTTAAATGCCGCATCGATCTGGATGAAATATATTCCGATGTTTGAGATTCTTTCTCAGTGTCTGACTATTATCCTTATGATCATGGGTGGTTTTATGGTAATTGACGGAGAGATGACTATAGGAAACATGGTAACTGTTAACGGTTATTTATGGATGCTTAACAGTCCGCTTCGTCAGGCAGGATGGATCATCAATGATTTGCAGCGCTTTCTTACCGCAATTGAAAAAATCTATAAGGTTTATACAACTGAGCCAGATATCAAGCAGCCAGAGCATGTTGTAGAAAAAAGAAAGCTAAAGGGCAGTGTTACCTTTGATCATGTAAATTATTATACAAATGATGATACTGTGTTAAAGGATATCAGCTTTCATGTAGAGCCAGGCCAGACCGTTGGTATAATCGGTGCGACTGGTTCTGGAAAGTCATCACTTATCAATTTGATTTGCCGTTTTTATGATGTTAATCAGGGACGCGTGCTTGTTGATGATATTGATGTTAGAAATTTGAATCTCCAGACGCTTCGCGGAAATATCGGAATTGCGATGCAGGATGTCTTTTTGTTCTCAGATACAATTGAGGGAAATATCGCTTATGGAAATCCAGACTGTACGTTTGAGCAGGTGCAGGCAGCTGCAAAGATTGCAAATGCTGACGAATTTATCAGGGAGATGCCAGAAGGATATGATACAATTATTGGTGAGCGCGGCGTTGGTCTGTCAGGCGGACAGAAACAGCGAATTTCGCTTGCACGCGCAATTTTAAAGGATCCGTCAATAATTATTCTTGATGATACAACCTCTGCAATTGATATGGAAACGGAGAGCATGATTCAGAATGAATTAAAGAAAATCTCGGATGAGCGCACTGTATTTATCATTGCTCATCGTATATCTTCTATTATACATGCAGATCAGATTCTTGTACTTGATAATGGCCGCCTTGTCGAGAGAGGAACACATGAACAGCTGCTTGCTAAAAAGGGCTATTATTCAACTGTATTTCATCATCAATATGGTGAGTTTGACCGCTTTAAGAAGGTTCGCGCAGAAAAGGGAAGGGGTGAGGCATAATGGCACGAAATAAATATGACGTGGATGAGACACTCGAAACTAAATTTGACATGAAGCAGATTAAGCGATTATTTAGTTATGTAGGCCATTATAGAAAAAAGCTGATTATGACAATAATGCTGATGCTGTTTTCATCTGCACTTGGCATGGTTATTCCTGTGCTTATGCAGCGCGTAATGGATATTTACATTCCAAATCATGACAAAAAGGGAATTCTTTTGATGGCGGCACTTGCAGCTTTGATAATTCTGGCAACAGCTTATATTCTTCGCATAAAGATTAAGTGGACATCTCAGATTGGTCAGGGCATAATTCATGAGTTAAGAAGAGAATTGTTTATTCATCTAGAGGAGCTGCCGTTTTCTTATTATGACAGCCGTCCACATGGAAAGATTCAGGTGCGTATTGTCAACTATGTAAACAACATAAGTGATCTTCTGTCAAATGGTATTGTAAATACAATAACAGACTGCTGCTCACTGTTTTTTATCTTAGGTTTTATGTTTTATTATAGCGTACCGCTTACTTTAATTTGTATGTGCGGTCTTCCTATTCTTCTTGCAATCGTGCTTTTTGTAAAGAAAAAGCAGCGCCGCGGATGGCAGCTTGCAAGCAATAAGCAGTCAAATTTGAATGCCTATATTGCAGAGAGCATCAATGGTGTGCGTGTTACACAGGCATTTGTAAGAGAAGATAAGAATCTTGGAATATTCAATAATTTAAGCGGAAGCTATCGAAAGGCATGGATGAGCGTTATCAAGTATAACTTTATGATTGGACCGACTGTTCAGTTTATATCAATCCTTGCGACGGCAGCTGTATATTGGGTTGGTATTCACTGGATTATGGGCGGAAATGATATAATTAGTGTCGGTGCTCTGACGGCATTGACAATTTATATCAGCCAGTTCTGGAATCCGATCAATACGCTGGCTTCCTTTTATAATTCACTCTTGACAGCAATCTCATATCTGGAGCGTATTTTTGAGACTATTGATGAGCCAGTTAATGTAAAGGACGCTCCTGGCGCCGTGGAAATGCCGCCGATTAAGGGTGAGGTAGAGTTTTCTCATGTTGTATTTTCTTATGAGCCAGGTGTACGTATCTTAAATGATGTAAATTTTAAGGCAAACGTAGGAGACAGTTTTGCAATCGTAGGTCCGACAGGAGCAGGAAAATCAACAATTGTAAATCTGATCAGCCGCTTCTACAATATCGATTCTGGAAAGATTTTAATTGATGGAATTGATATTAACAGTGTGACGATCAAATCACTGAGAAAACAGATGGGCGTTATGATGCAGGACAGCTTTATTTTCTCGGGAACAATAATGGATAACATCCGCTATGGAAACAGGGAAGCAAGCGATGAAGATGTAATCAGAGCAGCGAAGACAGTTTGTGCGCATGACTTTATTATGAGTATGGAAAATGGCTACCAGACTCAGGTAAATGAGCGCGGAAGCCGTCTGTCGGCAGGACAAAGACAGCTTATTTCCTTCGCGAGAGCGCTGCTTGCCGATCCTAAGATTTTGATTCTCGATGAGGCAACATCGAGCATAGATACAGAGACAGAGTTACTTTTACAGCAGGGTCTTCAGGAATTATTAAAGGGCAGAACTTCCTTTATCATTGCCCATCGTCTGTCAACTATTAAAAGCTCAAGCTGTATCATGTATATTGACCAGGGAAATATCTTGGAGAAGGGTACGCATGATGAGCTGATGGCAAAGGATGGCTATTATAAGGAATTGTATATGAGTCAATATGCGTTTTTGGAAAAAATGTGATATCATACTTTGGTATGATTTACATTTTTTAGAAGTTCTCTATAATGAAAAGTACAGTAAAAACAAAAAATAACTAGTACTAGTTAATTTGATTGGAGGATTTCTTTATGAAGATGAGAAGAACGTTAGCAGCGATGATGAGTGGTATCCTTGCGATGAGCCCGGCAGGTGTAATCTTTGCAGACGAGGCAGCACAGACACCTGTAACTTATGGCGATATGATTTCATTTTCTCTTACACAGGATGGAGAAACGCTGAGTGCTGATATCACAGCTGTTTATAATGAAAGTGGGGACAGCTCTTTTTCTGTATCAGTGACTCTCCCAGCATCAATGATGGGCACAGAAGAACCTGTTGTTTATGGTTTTGATGATGTGCTTCGTGTATGTGGTGAGGATGTTTATTTAAATGTAGAAGAGATTGCAAACATATATAGTGAGCTTACAGCAGATGACAGTATGACTGAGCTGCTTTCTATGGTAGGAATTACAGAGTCTTGGATTGAAATACCTGCTCCGACAGCATCAGATGATGGTCAGCTTGATACAATTTTGACAGCAATTACTGATAATCTGGCAGATTTAGAGACTGTTGAAACTGATACTGGTGTCCAGATCGCAATCAACAATGATACTCTTCTTACAATCGCTCAGAGTATTGATGAGGCAATGGCATCTGTAGAAGGAACAGATGGTGAATCCGCAGAAGAAGACATAGAAGGACTTGAATTTGTTTCTGATTACATACTGGCAGCAGCAGAGGGATTTAGAGAAGCTGATCCTGAGCTTTCAGAGGAAGATAGTGTTGCACTTGTTTCTGAACTGGTAGATGCGTTACTTGCTGGTGTTGAGGAAGAGTTTTCTACGGGATCAGATGAGTCTTCTGATATTTCATTTGCTGAGCTTCTTTCATCAGCATTAGAGTATGCTGCTTTTGAGGGTACCCTTTCTATTGATTCCGCAGATGGCGTATCTGCAGTACTGCTTGATCTTTCAGCAACGGCAGAAGGTGAGGATGCAATTGGTGTTCAGCTTGGTATTGCTTCCATTACTGATGGAGAATTTGCTGAGTTTACATCACCTGAAAGCTTTGTATCACTTCGCGATGTTGTGAAAAATGTTGCTTCGCTGTACTACACCAGCATTGCATCTTATGAGGAGCCTTCCGAGGAAATTTCTACTGAGCTTGCAGAGTAATTACGCTGGTTTCCCATATTTGACACACACCCAGGAGGCTGATTCGCGAAAGTGGATCAGCCTTTTTGTCATTTTTAATACTTTAGGATGATTTACTTTTTTTATAAAAACGATATAATTTAAATTAAAGTTGGCTATAAAAACCGTAACTATTAACTAAAAAGAGAGGAGGATTCTGTGGATAGATATGTGATTATAAAAAAGACAATAAAAACTAAATTTGATGAGTTTATGGATCATGGACGCATTTTGTATTTTGGTGCACCATGTGGATTTGGAAAAACCACGGTGGCTTTTGAACTTCTGCGCGGAAAAAAATTTGAACTGATAAGTGGCTTGGAGTCAGAAGGAATGCTGCCAGAGATCAAATTAAATTGCGATATTGTGATGATTGATGATCTTCAGCAATTTCAGGAGAATGAGGATCTACAAAAATTAAATGAATTAATTCGTGATAATCCGCAGAAAAAATTTGTGCTGCTGTCGCGTGGTTCTGTGCCAGGTGTGCTTAGGGCGTTTCAGTATACTGGTGATATGATTGTTATTGACGCGAGAGATCTTTTGTTTGACAGAGATGATATTAGACAATTGTTTTTGGGATATAATATTAAGCTGACAGACAGTGAAATTAATGAAATCCTTAAAGAGTCAATTGGACATCCTTTAGGCATTGTTGTTACACTTCAATGTATGAATCATGCGGATAGTCAGCGTGTATTTAATTCAGATATTGTAAAGGAAACATATCATGAGGTGTTTCTTTATTTTGAAGCAGCAATTTACCATCGCTTTGATTTGCCAATACGCCGTCTCCTGCTTGAATTGGCGTCGTTTGATAATTTTGATTATGAGCTTGCGAGAATGGTCAGCGGTGATCCGAATACAAGTGAACTGTTAGACTGGATTCAGAAAAATACAACAATGCTTCTTTATGATGGGATTCGTCAATTTCGTTTTTGGCCGCAATTTCGTGATTTTCTTTTATGGGAGCTTGAGCGCAAATATAGTTCGCAAAAGAAAAATGCAGTGCTTGTGAGAGGCGGCATGTATTACGAGTTGAAGGGAGATTATGAAAAGGCGCTTGATTGTTATAGCAGAGGAAAAGATCACTCAAAGGTGTCGGAAATTTTGATTCGAAACGGAGAGAGTCATCCTGGAATGGGACATTACAGTGAGATGGAAAAATATTACCGCAGTTTGCCTGAGTCAGAAATCTTAGAATCACCGTCACTCATGCAGGGAATGAGTATGCTTTGCGCGCTGAATACAGATTATGAGAATTCGGAGCGCTGGTATCATGAGCTGGAACAATTTGCAGCAAAGTGTAAAAAGCAGGATGCTGTGCTTCGTCAGATCAAAAGTCGAATTGCATGGCTGGATATTTCACTTCCTCAGAGAAAAACTGACAAAATGATTCAGATTATTCCATCTGTATTTAGATTGATTACTAATAGAGAAGTGAAACTTCCGCCATTTTCAGTGACAAGCACGCTTCCAAGTATTATGAATGGAGGTAAGGATTTTTCACCGTGGAGCAAAATAGATGATCTTCTTTATCAGACAATGCGCATTCCAGTAGAGGCTGTTTTGGGAAAGGACGGAGTAGGTCTGGCAGACTGTGCAATTGCAGAGAGTAAATTTGAAAAGGGCGAGGATATTTCTGGGCGTATTCTTTTGCTTGTTTCTCAGCTTGGAGAGGTACAAAAAAAGGGAACGTCGGATATTGAGTTTGCAATTGTTGGTTTATTGGCGCGCAGCCAGATTGCATTAGGACGTGCAGAGGATGCGCTTCGGACAGTACAGATGATTCGAGAGCGTTTTGAGGAAAATGGTCATACGCGTTTCTTCCATAATATAGATGCAGTACTCTGCCGTATTTGGCTTCATATGGATGATCTCGAGCGTGTACAGGTGTGGTATCGGGAGAAGGCACCAAAAGATCCGCTTCATTTAAATGTTTTAAAGCGTTATCAATATCTTACACAGGCGATGGCAGAGCTTGCACTCGGAATGCCAGATGCAGCACTTTTGACACTCGCACCATTGGAGTCATATTGTAGGGAGTGTTCAAGATATATAGATGGGATTCATATTAATGTGCTAGAGGCGATTGCATTGTACAGAAAAAAGGATTCACTTTGGAAGGAAAAATTAAATTCAGCGCTTGATACGGCGCAGGAGTTTGGTTTTATACGAACTATAAGTGTATATGGAGCTGCAGTGCTTTCACTGCTTGAACAGACAGAGTATAAAAATGATGATGAATGGTTTGCGCGACTGATAAAAGATGTAAGAGTAGAGGCATCATTTTATCCTGATTTTTTGCAGCCGCATCTGTCAATGGAAAATGAACTTACAGCAACAGAGCTTCAGATTCTTCGTCTTATCTGTGCAGACAAAAGCAATGCACAGATTGGGCAAATTATGGATATAAAGCTTCCAACTGTTAAAACACATGTGAGCCATATTTTGACAAAGCTTGATGTAAGCCGAAGAAGCGAAGCAAAGACGGCTGCAAAACGGTTATGGCTGATTCAAGATGGTAAAAATTAGTGCCAGCGCTCTACAAAATTTCGTTTTAAAATAAGAAATTCTTCAAGCTGCTTTAAAATATAGAAAAGAACAGCTCGGCTTTCAAACTCCTCACGTTTTGTGGGGAGTTTTTCATTTTTCATGGAAAGAATCAATTCATGAAGTGTATCAAGAAGTGATTTCACATCATTTGTTTTTGCATATTCTTTACTGATTCTTTCAAAAAAATTAGCTATGATTGGAGCCTGGTCTGGAAGATATGCGATCATCTGAATGCTGTTATATATTTGGCGAAGCACCTGACTTTGAAATTCGCGCATTTGTACATAGTCAAGTTCGGCGCAGGACGGTGTGCCAAGTGTATTATCCATGTTTGTGAGTGCAAGACTTTTTGCAGTACTTAACTGTTTGTCAAGCAAAAGAAAGCAAGAACCATCGTAATTTGTACGATCTAGTGTTCTGATACGTTCTGCCATTCTTTGGATAATGGCACGAATGGACTCATCTGCTTTGGCTATTTTATCTTTCCATTCATTTTCCTTTGGACGAAGACTAAGATTAAGAAGGACTCCAATTCCAGCACCGATTAAAAACAGACTGATCTCATTTGCAATCATTGGAATATTCATTGTTTTTTCAGCTAAAAAATGTGTAATGAGAACAGAATCCATGGCGATTGCTGATGACCACTTCATTATGAGGCAAAGTGTTGTGAATATTAATAGATAGATGCCAAAAGCTGCCGTTGTATAGCCGAAAAAATTATAACATAAAAAGGAAACTAACAGTGCACAGCAAAAGGCTTCGCCTCTTGCAAGTGCAGTCTGTATGGTTTCCTTTTTTGTATTTTGAATGCTTAAAATTGTGATAATGCCAGCTGTAGCGCTGTACTTTAAGTTTAGATAGGAGGCAAAAAAAATGGCTAAAATTGCGCCGGCAGTGATTTTAACTGATTTTAAAATGAGTGCATTATAATTTCGATTCATAATTGCCTCTCTAAAATTTTAATTTTTTTCTTTTACTATTTTTGCAGCAATAAGGCAAAGTGCGATTGTAATCAGCATATCAGGCAGTGTATTTCCGCACACGATATCTATACGCATAAGAATACGGTACAGGATAAAACCAATCAGCCATATAAACAGATTGCGCCACTTAAACAGTTCATCAGAAGATTTTCTCTTTAAAATGTAGAAATCTGCAATCTGAATAGCAATCATCGGAGCAAAAACAGATCCGATCAGATAGAGGAAATTAGTGATATCATCCATCGGGTATACAATAGCCGCGATAGTTCCGATAATAGTTATGGCAATAGCTACATAATTTCCCTTTATTCCAGATACAATAGATTCACTTGAAATACCTGCTGAGTAGGCATCAAGAAATGTTGTTGTTACAGTAGAAAATACAACAATCAGAAGACCGGCAGCGCCAAGTCCGGCTTTTACCATAATTTGAGCAATGTCGCTCTCACCAGTAAAAATAGAAGCACCCATACCGATCAGATACATAAAGCAGCTTACGATACCATATACAATCGCGCTGACAGCAGTTGCTTTAACTGGCTGTTTTGCTTCGCGTGTGTAGTCACTGATAAGCGGAAGCCATGAAAGAGGCATTGCGACAGCAAGTTCTACAGCAGCGCCAAATGACATTGCTTCATCTTGAACTACAGAGGCAGATCCGTTAAAGAAAATTACTTTTGCTAAGATAAGTGTCAGAATAAAGAGGGCAGCCATTGCGACTGTATTGAATTTTCCAAGATTGGTGATTCCAATCAGGATCCAGACAATAATTAAAACACCAATCAAAAGACACCAGATCCATTGACCAGCCTGGAAAATTCCCTGTGCAGCCAGTGCACCGTCATAAATCATAATTGCAGTCCATCCGGCAAGCTGAAGTACATTTAAAATTGCGAATAGCTGACCACCATGAATGCCGAAACTGTCTTTTACTGTTTCCATTGCGCTTTTTCTAAGTGTTCCGCCAATAACACCTGATAAAAATAATAAAACACATCCAATTATATGACCAATTAAAATTGCAGCGAGACCCTTTGCCATGCCAAGAGGAGCGAAGTAGGTACCTGTCAGAATTTCTGCAATCGAAACACCGGCACCAAACCAGATTAAACCGTTTTCAAATAGAGAAGTTTTCTTTTCCATAATTAGATGTCAGCCTCCTTTGTGTAAATATTATCGATTGCAAAGCCGTGATCCATAGGACCGCTTCCTTTTCCAAGGTCAAGCATTGCAGATAATGCGCCAGAGATATAGTCCTTTGCGCGGCATACAGATGTCTCGAGATCAAATCCCTTTGCAAGATTTGATGCGATTGCAGAGGACAATGTGCATCCAGTGCCATGTGTATTAGGATTTTGAATACGCTTTCCGTAAAACCAGCGATAAGTATTGTTTACATATAAAAGATCGTTGGCATCATTTATGGTGTGCCCACCCTTGCATAATACTGCGCAGTTGTATGTTTCTGAAATCATCTTTGCTGCATCAATCATTTCCTCGGCATTAGAGATAGTTCGTCCAGTCAGAACCTCGGCCTCTGGAATATTTGGCGTAAGCACATCAGCAAGTGAAAATAATTCCTGCTTTAGCGTATCAATGGCATCGTCGCTGATAAGCTTTGCGCCGCTTGTAGCCACCATAACAGGATCTACAACAATGTTTTTGGCATTGTATTGACGAAGCTTTGATGCAATTATGCGGATCAGATCACTTTCTGAAACCATGCCAATTTTTACAGCATCTGGATAAATGTCAGTAAAAACTGCGTCAAGCTCTTCTCCTAAAAATTTAGAATCTGCATTTAAAATAGAAGTCACGCCGGTTGTATTTTGTGCAGTCAAAGCAGTGATGGCGCTCATAGCGTATACGCCATTTGCCATCATTGTTTTGATATCTGCCTGAATGCCGGCGCCTCCGCAGGAGTCACTTCCTGCGATCGTTAATGCTGTTTTCATAATAAAATTCTCCTTTTTCATTAACGTTTTGTAGTGCGATCTGAGGTGGTGCCCCCAACAGACCGCATAATGGTGTTAATCGATTATTTTTTGTACTGCCATTTTAAGGTTCGCAGCTGCATCCTTTATATTTTTCTGACCATAAATGGCACTGATAACGGCAATTCCGCAGATGCCGCTGCCAGATAACTCTGCCACATTGTCTTTTGTAATGCCGCCGATTGCAATGACGGGAATGGAGACTGCCTGACAGATAGCTTTTAATGTCTCATAGGAGACCTCTGTTGCATCATCCTTGGAACTGGTAGGGAAAACAGCGCCAACACCAAGATAATCAGCTCCGCGTTTTTCTGCCAAAACTGCCTGTTCAACAGTCTGCGCTGACACGCCGATAATTTTGTCAGGGCCAAGCTTGGCACGCACATCGCCAGCTTCCATATCGCTTTGTCCGACATGCACGCCGTCAGCATCCATTTCAAGTGCTATATCAACGTTGTCATTAATCACAAAAGGAACATTGTATGCTTTGCAAAGCATCTTTAAATCTTTTGCTTCCTCAAGAAAATGAGCCTGGTCTAAATGCTTTTCGCGAAGCTGTACAAATGTAACGCCGCCGTCAAGACTTTCCTTAACGACATCGTGAAGAGTTCGCTCGCCAAGCCAGTAGCGATCAGTGACAGCATATAAAAGAAGGTCTTTATCAGCGCACTTCATATTTAGCTCCCTTCTCTAATGAATCACCGTCCATGTTGTAAATAGCATCAATAATGCGGTTTCTGTAAGTTGAGTTGCCATCGCCGTCTTTCATGTGACTGTAGCCGATCTCACCTGCAAGACCCATTGCGCAGACAGCAGCAGCAGCGGCGTCAAGCTGATTAGATGGATTAGCAGCGACAAAGGCGGTCATAAGACCAGAAAGCTGACAGCCAGTTCCGGTAATCTGTCCCATCTCTGGACGGCCATTTCTAATCACGTAGCAGCGTGTACCATCGCTGACAAGATCAATAGCACCGGTAACAGCGATAATTGCTTTGCTTTGCGCAGCGAATTTTTTAACAAATAGAATAGCCTCATCCAAGGTATCATCTGTGACTTTATCAGTAACATCAGCGTCAACACCCTTTGTTGTGCCATTTCCATTGGCAAGTGTCTTGATTTCGGAGATGTTTCCGCGGATTACAGTCAGCTGCAATTGTTCCATAAGACCAACGGCAGTATTTGTGCGAAGTGCAGAAGCACCAGCACCTACTGGATCTAAAAGGATAGGATGACCAAGTTCGTTTGCTCTTTTTCCAGCCCGATACATTGCTTCAATGCTGGATTTATGCAGCGTACCAATGTTGATGTTTAAGCTGCTGCATATGGAGGTAATGTCCGTAACATCATCTGGTTCATCGGACATGATTGGGCTTGCACCGCATGCCAAAATGATATTGGCTACATCATTGACAGTCACATAGTTTGTGATGTTGTGTACAAGCGGTACTGATTTTCTTACGTTGTCGAAACATTCTTTCAGCATATTCTCGCTCCTTTTTATAAGGAATAGCAGAAAAAATTCCACTATACCAAAAATGCGGATATGCCTGTAAAAGACATATCCGCATGTTTTTTTTTGTACAAGAAAAACACGTATATTATATCCCTACGTTGGCATTATCCAAATCAGGTTATGGGTCAAGACGCATTTTGTCTACTCTCAGCCTGCAAAATGGCAAGCTCCCCGTTACGGGTTTCATTATATTCTTGTATTGCAAAAAATGCAAGTGTAAATTTTTGAATTGTAATTATCTAGTTACAATTTCAACAGGAACATTTAAGATCTTTGCTACCTTCAAGATGGTATCAATATGTCTTCCAGTTGCTGCTGCCATATGATGAGTTGGGCCAGCCTCGCTCCAACGATTTACAAATTCTCTTGCACCGCAGGTGAAGCGTGTTCTCATGTTAGTATCACCAAAGGAAAGGATCGGTCCGTCCTCATTTACACCTTCTGCTACAACAAACTTGAAGTGACCATCAGCATCTTGTGTGATTGCCAGGTAGGTAACAGGACCAGTATGTGGATAGAACTGTGTCAGATAGCCGCCGCCTGTCTTTCCGTGGAATACCTTAACGATCTTCATGGTTGGCTTCTTTGCAGAGATATCAGCATCGCCGCTTCCAGAGTGACCAATGATACAGATGTCATCGTTAAAGTCGATGGAGTACATTTCAGAAAGCTGTCCTGTTCCAGAAATTGTTTTTAAGATACTCATTGCCATGGCAACCTTCATGTCACCCTCTACGGCACATGCAGTTCCCTGCTTGATTAACATAGAGAATGCCGGAATAAGCATACTGTCAAGAACACCAGCCTTGCCCTGTGCAAATCCGTCATAGTGAGATGCGATCAGTCCAAGGTGCTCATCCTTAACCCATTTCTCAAAAGCAACAACATATTTTGCCATATCCCAAACCTTCTCGATGGTGCCGCCGCCCTCAATCTCGAAGGTATCCAGAATATCCTGAGCCTTTGCGCGGATCGCATCCTCGTCAGTAATATCATCTGCGATAGCCCACATTTTTTCCCAGTCAAACTGCTTTGTGTATAAGAACATTCTGTTATACAGATTTGTCTCATCAATGTAAAGATCCATCATACCAGGATATGGTCTTCCAATCTGTGCAATATTTGTGTCACGGAATCTTCTTCTTACCTGAGCTGCTTTACACCAGTCTTCGATTTCTGCCTGAACACCAGGATCACCGCCCTCAACAACACCAGTGATAACAGCATGTCGTTTTCCGGCTCTTTCAAGGTCTGCAACTGCCTCACCTACAGCGCCGCATGCATAGCCTTCACCGAGCCAGGATGCGATATCGGTATGCTCATAATCTAATGCCTTTAACTTCTGAACATTTACTAAAACAACAGGAACATCAAGATCACGGATTGCTGGAAGCATGTTGTAGGAGGTAGCGTAGGTCAGCATCTGGAGAAATACCAGATCAACATCTGCTGCGCGGAACTTATCTCCGGCTTCCATAGCCTGCTCCTTTGTGGTAACCATTCCGCCGTCAATAACCTCTACGGTATCTGGAAGAGTTTTTTTGAATGCTGCATACTGTGACTCGAACTCCGGTACTAATGATGGGAACTGAGGAAGGTATGCGCCTAATGCGATAGAAAATACACCGACTCTTGCTTTTGTGTTTACTAACATAATGAAACCTCCATTCATTTATTTTTATTATTTGGCCTGCCGATTTTTGCCAGTCTCAAATTGCAGCATTATTATACAAAAGTCATGTGTAAAAAACAATCACTTTTGGCACATTTATCACCTTATTCCGACCCTTTTATAAGAATGATTTCTTCTAATTTTCAGCGGTTGACAAGGGCACTTAACAAATGCTAGAATAACGTTGAAATGTAAGGGAAAGATAAGGAAAGTGATTTATGAGAGATTTGTACGATATTCACTGCCATATTCTGCCAGGGGTGGACGATGGAGCGAAGGATATGGACATGGCCCTTTCAATGATTGAAAAGGAAATAGACGCTGGTGTTGAGACAATTATTTTGACACCACATTTTCGAAAAGAAATGTTTGAACCTGATATGGAAGATATTTGGAGCGCGTATGATACGCTTGTTGATGAAACAAGAAATAGGAATATCCGTCTGTATTTGGGCTGTGAGTTTCATGCCAATATGGAGATGGTGGAGACATTAGACAGAGATTTTCGTCCAACACTTGCAGATTCACGCTATGTACTTACTGAGTTTTCAAGCAGCAGTACAAGAGCTTTTATAAAAGAGAGAGCGGATGCTCTTTTGACAGCAGGCTATTATCCGATTATTGCCCATATTGAGCGTTATCGTGCGCTGAGAAAAGATTTTGATTTTATCGCAGATCTTATCGAAATGGGGTGCGAGATGCAGGTCAATGCAGATGCTGTGATTGGAAGAAATGGACTTGGTGCACAGCGTTTTTGTAAAAAGCTAATGCAGGAGGATATGCTTCATTATGTTGCAAGCGATGCCCACAATTTGAGGGGACGTGCCTCTCATATGGAGGAGTGCTGTGAATATTTGAAGAAGCATATGGGGCGACTTTACACAAGTCGTATTATGAGAGATAATCCAAGTAAAATTGTTGAAACTTAATTATTTGTAGGAAGCAACGAAAACATGTTGAAATTTTATAAATGATAGAGTAGAATACAAAATGAAAATGGAAACTATAGTTACATAAATAGATTGGAGAGAGCATGACAATAAAAGAGTGCTATGAGGCGATGGGTGGAGATTATGAAGACGTTCTCAAGCGCCTCATGAACGAAGCAAGAATACAAAAATTTGCATTAATGTTTAAGAAGGATCCAAGCATGAGTCAGTTAACACAGGCGATGGATGCAGGTGACGTTGAGACTGCATTTCGTGCGGCACATACACTTAAAGGAATTTGTGCAAACCTGGGTTTTAAGTCGTTGTTTGAAGTAAGCTATGATATCACAGAGGCTTTAAGAGCGGGTGATATGGAGCAGGCAAAGGTTATGTGGCCAGGTGTGCAGGCATGCTATGCACGCGTGGAGAATGCATTAAATCAGCTGGAACAGTGAAAAGCTGATGAATTTGCAGAAATTACAAAATAAGGATAATCAGAAAGGAATCAGAGGATGATATGTCCAAAATGTGGTGCGAAGCTTGAGGAAGGAACCAGAGTATGCCCGATTTGCGGCAAGAGTCTGGTGGCAACTAGCGTAGGCACTGTTTTTAAGCGCAGAGATTTACAGGAGTATGATGAGCTGTCATCAGATGAGTACGATGATAGTGATTATCAGGATGATGGTTCTTACGAGGAGGAACAGTATGATGATACTTATCAGGATGATGAGTACGATGATGGTTCTTACGAGGAAGAACAGTATGATGATGGATATGAGGCGGAAAGTGGTCCGTATGATAATGAAAATAATGAAGCTTATTTTTCAGATCAATCAGATGAGAAGCCGGTAAAGAAAAAGTCGATTGCAAATAAAATCCTTGGAGGAATGATTTTAATTTGTCTTGCTGGTATTGTGGTTGTGGGCATTGCGACAGCAAAGATGCTTACTGCAACAAAGCAGGATAAAAAGAAGCTTCCACAGACAATTGTTCAGACAACTGAGGAGCAGACAAGTACTGCGCAGGAGACAACAGAGGAAGAGACTTCTACAGAGGAAGAGACAAGTACAAAAGAGGAAACTTCTTCTGAGGCAGAAACAAGTACTGAGGTTGAAACAACAGAAGAAAAAACGACTGAAGAAAAAACAAAGGCAACTACTGCAGAGGAGACAACGACAACTACAACAGCAGTACAAACACAGCCATCTACGTCACCGGCACCGACGCAGCCAAAGCCGCAGCCGACACAGCCAAAACCGCAGCCGACACAGCCAAAGCCGCAGCCAAAGCCGGCACCGACGCAGCCGACACAGCCAAAGCCGGCACCAACGCAGCCGACAGAGCCAGATACACCAGCGCAGCCAGATACAGTGCCGACAGAGCCAGATACACCGGCTCAGCCAGATACACCGGCCCAGCCAGATACACCAGCTCAGCCAGATACACCAGCGCAGCCAGATACACCGGCTCAGCCAGATACACCGGCTCAGCCAGATACACCAGCAGCTGATGTGCAGGAAGCACCAGCAGCAGAGATTGCAGAGACAATCGAATAAATTTTTCGGATTGTAACAGAGAGGAATATAAAATGATTTTTGATACTCATGCGCATTATGATGATGATGCATTTGATGAGGATCGCGATACATTGCTGGGGGAGATTTTCTCCTCCGGCATTTGTTGTATCACGGACGTTGGTGCGTCTGTGAAATCCTCAAAAAGTGCGGTTGCACTTTCAAAAAAGTGGCCGCAGATATATGCTGCCGTTGGTGTTCATCCAGACAGCACAGCTGATATGACAGAGGAAGATATTGAAACGCTGCGAAGCCTTGCACAGGAAAAAAAGGTAGTGGCAATTGGTGAGATCGGACTTGATTATTATTGGGACAACTCACCGAGAGAAGTTCAGAAGAAATGGTTTGAACGCCAGCTTGCACTTGCAAGAGAGGTTGATCTGCCGGTTATTATACACAGCAGAGAAGCAGCAAAGGACACTATGGATATAATGAGGGAGGCTGCTAAGGCAGGAAATACTGGCGTAATTCATTGCTATTCTTATGCAGCGCCTATGGCAAAGGAGTATATTTCAATGGGATTTTTCATTGGAATAGGAGGTGTGCTTACCTTTAAGAATGCCAGGGTAATTAAGGAGGTGGCATCAGAAATTCCGCTTTCTTCGATTGTACTTGAGACAGACAGTCCATATCTGGCACCTGTGCCGTATCGCGGAAAACGTAATAATTCAATGTATTTAAAAGAAGTAGTAAAGCAACTGGCACAGATCAAGCAGGTGTCTGAGGAAATTGTTATTACGACAACGCTTGCAAATGCCAAAAGACTGTACCGATTGGAGGAAAACCGTGGCTGAATTAGGAAATCCAAAGAATACAATAGAGGTATTACAGAAATACCAGTTTCATTTTGCAAAGAAATTTGGTCAGAACTTTCTGATTGATACGCATGTGCTTGATAAGATTGTGCGTGCAGCAGAGATCACACCAGAGGATTATGTACTTGAGATTGGACCGGGAATTGGAACACTGACCCAATATCTGTGCGAATCTGCAAAACATGTATTTGCAGTTGAAATCGATGACAATCTGATTCCGATTTTACAGGACACGCTGTCTGCATATGATAATGTTACGGTTATTCATAATGATGTTCTTAAGCTTGATATTAACAAGCTCGTGGAAGAAAAGTGCGAGGGAAAACGCATCAAGGTAGTTGCAAATCTTCCGTATTATATTACTACACCAATTTTAATGGGATTATTTGAGAGTCATGTACCTATGGAGAGTGTGACTGTTATGGTACAAAAGGAGGTCGCACAGCGTATGCAGGCACTTCCTGGCGGAAAGGATTATGGTGCATTGTCTCTTGCTGTACAGTTTTATGCAGAACCATATATCGTGGCAAATGTTCCGCCAAACTGTTTTATGCCAAGACCAAATGTTGGAAGCGCTGTTATCCGTCTGACAAGTCATAAAAAACCAGTGGCAGTAAAAAATGAAAAGTTGATGTTTGACATTATACGAGCATCATTTAATCAGAGAAGAAAAACACTAGTAAATGGCCTATATAACGTAGGCGGTTTAAACAAATCAAAGGAAGAGCTTGCAGCTGTGCTTGAAAGCATTGGTTTAGCAGCAAACGTGCGTGGAGAAACGCTGACACTTGAGCAGTTTGCAGCACTTTCTGATGCATTGTCAAAAAGCGCGAATTAAATTGTTCTAAACGATGCCTTTCTTTCATATGTACTTATTTAGAATACATATAAGGAAAGGAAGGTATCAATATGGCACAGTATCAGCGCTTCCTCTCATATCTTTTTGAGTATGAGGGTGATCAAAAAAAGGAAAACTGCGGGTTTGCAAAGATAGAAATCAGAGGAGATGTACAGCGTATTTTCCTGTCTGTAAAAAATAATGAGCAGGCTGAAATTTTGCATGTATTTGGCTTTTATCATACAAAGGATGGATGCGATTGTGTGCCGCTTGGCCGTATGGTTGTAAAAAATGGAAAAGGACAGCTCCAGTACATCAATAACGGCGTTTATCTTGCAGGAAGCGAGATTAAATTTGAGCAGCTTAGCGGAATTGTGGCAGGCAGACAGAAGCCGTTTTCAAACGCTTATGCAACTGTCTGGGATGACCAGTATTTTGGACTCTCACTGTTTGAGAAGGATCGAGCAAAACAAACAGCACAGTCTGAAGATGAACAGGTTTTGGAAAATCAGCCTCAGGAAGAACTTCAAACGATGGAAGTTTGCTGTGAGACTGATAGCAAAGAAACAAACAAAATAGAACAGGGACAAGACAAGGCAGATGCTGTTTGGGCACAGTTAAGTACAGCGTATCAGCATATTGAGACGCTTCCGGGTGATACAGTAGTTTGTTTAAAGGTAATGCCAGCAGATATTGGCCGTCTTCCTCGTCCAAATTGGATGTTAAGCAATAATGGATTTTTGATGTACAGTTTTGTGAAGTACCGCTATATTGTATTTGCAAAAGTGACACAAGGACGTTATGAGCTTTGGGTGCCTGGCAATTATGAAAAGAGTGAGGAACTGATGGCGCAGATGTTTGGCTTTTATTGTTTTCGCTCCGTTAAATCAAAAAAAGCGTCAGCAGGAGACTTTGGCTACTGGTGTGTGCCGATTGTATTTCCGGCAGATGATCAGGGTGAAAAAAAGGAAGCAAAGATGACAGCTGCAGATCAACAAAAAACGGTGAATCCTGCATTTGGTTAAAAACACATCAAAAACAGAAGAAAGGGAAAACAATGGCAACAGAGAACGAGCAGCTTTTGGAAGAACAGGCAAGGCTTAGAGAAAAGGAAGACCGAAAATTTATGCGTCAGGCACTTACACAGGCCAAAAAGGCAGCAGCTATTGATGAAGTTCCAATTGGCTGTGTTATCGTTTGTGATGGAAAAGTCATTGCCAGAGGCTATAACAGAAGAAATATAGAAAGCTCAGTGCTTGGCCATGCAGAGCTTGCAGCTATGAAAAAAGCATCGAAAAAGCTAGGTGACTGGCGTTTGGAGGGATGTACGATGTACGTGACGCTTGAGCCATGCCAGATGTGTGCCGGAGCAGCCGTGCAGGCACGTCTTGATCGTGTGGTTATAGGTGCAATGAATGCAAAGGCAGGGTGTGCTGGTTCCATTATAAATTTGCTTGATATGCAGCAGTTTAATCATCAGATTCCGATCACAAAGGGTGTTTTGGAACAGGAATGCTCGCAGATATTGTCAGAGTTTTTTAAACGTATCAGGGTAAAAAAGAAGAAACGCCCCTTGACAAACGAAGAAATATCCGATACAATTATGGATGCGCAGCCGGGGCGGTAGCGGTGCCTTGTACCTTCAATCCGCTATAGTAGGGGTCATATCCCGGCTGAGGGTGTTTCACTTGTGGAGCTGCCCTTTGTAAGTGGCGTTGAAGTTTGGGTCTTACGCAACAAGACTCTGTGAACCATGTCAGGTCGGGAACGAAGCAGCATTAAGCAGAATCTCTTGTGTGCCGTGAGGGTGCCTGAGCCGAGCAGGCTGCAGAGGTAACGTCTGGGGGTGGCATTCGAAGCCGGGATGCGCAAAAAATGATATATCAAAAGAAAAAGAGTTTTTTAGGAGTTGTCTGTTGCATCGACAGCTCTTTTTTTGTATAATAAAAACTACGATGGGTTAGTTTTGCCATTGATATAGCTGAAATCCTAAATTATAAGGAGGAAGATACGATGAGAGTTGGAATGTTAACCAGCGGCGGAGATTGTCAGAGCTTGAATGCAACCATGAGAGGTGTTGCAAAGACGCTATATAATCAGAGAAAGGATGTTGAAATCATTGGTTTCATCGAAGGTTATCGCGGACTGATCTATGAGGATTACCGTATTATGAAATCAAAGGACTTTTCAGGAATTCTGACAAATGGCGGTACGATTTTGGGTACGAGCAGACAGCCATTTAAGCTGATGCGTGTCCCGGATGAGAATGGTCTTGATAAGGTAGAGGCAATGAAGAATACCTACAAGAAGCTAAAGCTTGACTGTCTCGTAGTATTAGGCGGAAATGGCAGCCAGAAGACGACAAATCTTCTTCGTCAGGAAGGACTTAACGTCATCGGACTTCCAAAAACAATTGACAACGATCTGTGGGGAACTGATGTTACCTTTGGTTTTCAGAGTGCTATCAATCTGGCTACACAGACTATTGACTGTATCCATACAACTGCAGCTTCACACGGACGTGTTTTTATCGTGGAGATAATGGGTCATAAGGTAGGATGGCTTACGCTTCATGCAGGTATTGCAGGCGGAGCAGATATCATTCTTGTTCCAGAGATTCCGTATGATATCAATAAGGTGGCAGCAGCTGTAAATAAGCGTGCTAAGGAAGGAAAGCGTTTCTCAATCATTGCTGTTGCTGAGGGTGCAATCTCCAAGGAGCAGGCTGCACTTTCAAAGAAAGAATATAAGAAATATATTGCAACGCGTCAGTATCCATCTATCTCTTACGAGATTGGTGCAAAGATTTCTGAGCTGACTGGACAGGAGGTGCGTGTAGCAGTTCCAGGTCATATGCAAAGAGGTGGAAGTCCGTGCCCTTATGACCGTGTCCTTTCAACAAGACTTGGCGCAGCAGCAGGCAAGATGATCTTAGACGGAGAGTTTGGCTACCTGGTAGGTATGAAGAACAATCATATCGCAAAGATTCCGTTAGCAGATGTTGCAGGAAAGCTTAAAATGATCCAGCCGGATGATGAGATGGTTCAGGAAGCAAAGCTCATGGGAATTTCATTTGGAGATTAATTGTAAATGGCATATACAGCATTATACCGCAAATGGCGTCCTGCCCGATTTGAAGATGTAAGAGGGCAGGAGCACATTGTACGGACTTTAAAAAATCAGATTATTTCAGACCGCGTAGGTCATGCTTATCTGTTCTGCGGCACGAGAGGAACAGGAAAAACCACGATTGCAAAGATCATGGCGCGTGCCGTCAACTGTGAGCATCCTGTGGATGGAAGCCCGTGCAATGAATGTGCGGTGTGCCGGTCGATCCTTGAGGGACGTTCGGTAAATGTGGCTGAAATTGATGCGGCATCAAACAACGGTGTCGATAATATCAGAGAGATTCGTGATCAGGTTCAGTACTCGCCGACAGAAGGAAAATATCGCGTCTATATCATAGATGAGGTGCATATGCTGTCGGCGGGGGCTTTTAATGCGCTTTTAAAAACGCTTGAGGAGCCGCCGGCATATGTGATTTTTATTTTAGCAACGACAGAAGTAAATAAAATACCTATCACGGTTTTGTCGAGATGTCAGCGATATGATTTCAGGCGAATTGGAAATAATGTAATAGCAGATCAGGTTTCCAATCTGCTTAAGGCAGAAGGTGTCGAGGCAGATGAGGATGCAGTTCGCTACGTAGCAAAAGCAGCTGATGGAGCGATGCGAGATGCATTAAGTCTTTTGGAACAATGTATTTCATTTTATTATGGTCAGAGGCTGACGTATGAGAGGGTGCTAGATGTACTCGGTGCAGTAGATACACAGGTATTTTCTAAGTTGCTTCGCCTGATTATACGATGTGATGTGCCGGGATGCGTGCAGCTGATGGATGAAATCAGTTCACAGGGACGCGATCTTAGCCAATTTGTCACAGACTTTATCTGGTATCTGCGAAATCTTATGCTGGTGCAGACAGCAGACCAGAGTGCGCAGGCACTTGAGATGACAAAAGAAAATTATGAGGCGCTTCGAGAAGAATCAAAGATGGTGGCGCTTAGTGTGCTGATGAGAAATATCAGGATATGTTCAGAGCTTTCAAATCAGCTCAAATTTGCTGTCTCAAAACGAGTACTTATTGAGATGGCAATTATTAAGATGATGCAGCCGCAGATGGAGGACGATATAGATAGTCTTCGTGTGAGACTGGATCAAATTGAGGAGAAAATTGCTTCTGGCAGTTTTGTTAATAATACAGAACCACAGCAGTCTGGAAGCATTTTTGATTCTTATTTTGAGGGCGATGCAAAGCAGCCTGTTATGCAAAAAGCAGCGCAGACTGTTGAATTAAGTGAGGCTGAATATGAGGACTATCAAAAGATAAGCAGTGAGTGGAAGAAGCTTTCTCACATGCAGTCGGGATTTATGAATTCGATTTTGATGGGAACAAATATAAGCTATGATAAAGCAAAAGGATTGTGCATTGTATTCACAAACAAATTTAACTATGAGCTGATGCTTCGACAGGAACGTATGGAAGAGCTTCGGCAGATGTTAAATAAGCAGTATCAGAAGGAATTTTCAATTACTGCGAAGCTTCTTGAGGCAGGTGAGGCGATGCCGCGTATCACAAGAGGCAGCCATATTGAGGGAATCAATATGGAAATTGGTGTTGAAGATGAATAATTAAATTTATAGTTGAAAGGAAAAGTAAAGACATGGCAAAAAGAGGTGGATTCCCAGGCGGTATGCCGGGCAATATGAACAATTTAATGAAGCAGGCACAGAGAATGCAGCGCCAGATGGAGGAGCAGCAGAAGGAGCTTGAGGAAAAGGAATTTACTGCAAGTGTAGGCGGCGGTGTTGTTAAGGTTACTGTTTCTGGCAAAAGAGAAGTAACAAATGTTGAGTTGGCAGAAGAAGCTGTTGATCCAGATGATATCGAGACATTGCAGGATCTGATCGTAGCAGCTGTAAATGAGGCTATGCGTCAGGTTGATGAGGCTTCTTCTCAGTCAATGGGCAAATTAGCAGGTGGTTTAGGCGGCAGCCTTGGTGGTCTTGGCGGAGGCTTTCCGTTCTGATGGATTTTTACAGCAAAACAGTAAATCAATTGATTGAAGAATTGTCCAGACTGCCTGGGATTGGAGTAAAATCAGCTCAGCGTCTGGCATTTCATATTATTAATATGCCAAAAGAGCAGGTGGAGCAGCTGGCGCAGTCGATGGTGAATGCGCGCAGCAATATCCGCTACTGCAAGGAATGCTTCACATTGACAGATCAGGAGCTATGTCCGATCTGTAGCAGTGCAAAGAGAGATAAGTCAGTGATTATGGTGGTGGAAACTTCCAGAGATCTGGCAGCTTATGAGAAAACAGGAAAATTTGATGGTGTGTATCATGTTCTTCACGGGGCAATTTCTCCTATGCTTGGAATAGGACCGGGAGACATTAAAATAAAGGAATTGCTGGTGCGCCTGCAGCGCGAAGATGTGCGAGAGGTGATTATTGCGACAAATTCCAGTCTGGAAGGAGAAGCAACAGCGATGTATATAAGCAAATTAATCAAGCCAGCTGGCATTAAGGTAACACGCATTGCAAGTGGTGTGCCGGTAGGCGGTGATTTGGAATATATAGATGAAGTGACATTAACACGTGCACTTGATGGACGTGTGGAATTATAGTTGCAGGAAATGGTGACAAAATGGATAAATACGAATATCAGTTAAAAACAGAGCATATCAGACAGGTTGCAGCCAGAAAAGAGTATGGCGAGGCTGCAAAGCTGTGCGATACGATCGACTGGACAAAAATCCGCGACGTAAAAATGCTGACACTGGCAGCCGATGTCTATACGGCAGTAGGAGAGTATGAAAAGGCAATCGATATTTTGCAGCAGGCATATGAGTATGCAGCGATGGGACGCCGTATCGTGTATCGTCTAACTGAGCTTGCATTGAAGGCAGACAGTTATGATGATGCGAAAAATTACTTCGAGGAATTTTGTCGCATAGCGCCAAATGATCAGGGAAGATATATTCTTTTATATAAGATGGCACGTTATCAGAAGGCAACTCTTGATGAAAAAATCAAAATTCTTGAGGCTTACAAGAGAGAAGATTTTGATGAGAAATGGGCTTATGAGCTGGCTGTTTTATATGCGATGAATAATGAGAAGGATAAGTGTATCCAACTGTGTGATGATATTATTCTTTGGTTTGGCCTTGGAAAATATGTGGAAAAGGCACTTTCTCTTAAGAGTCAGTTTGCACCGTTAACACCGGCGCAAAAGGAAAAGGTTCAGAAGTTTGCAGACAAAAAGGCACAGGAAGAAAACGAAAAGCTTCAGAAAAAGCAAGAAGAGCAGGAAAAGAAAGAATCACAGGCAGAGTTGGCTAAAAAAGCTGCCGCACAGGAAAAAATTTCAAAGTGGCAGGAAGAGCAGGAAAAGGCATATCAGGCAGAGCAGGAGGCAGCTAAAAAAGAGGCTAAAGCGCGAGAGGATGAGCAGAAGGCTTTGCTAGAGCGTGAAGAAAAGCTTCGTAAGCAGCGTGAAGAGGAGCTTGAGGCGGTAGAACGCTTAAAGAAGGAACAAAGATTAGAACATGCCAGACAAAGTGTTGTTACGAGTGACATGAACGAAATTATGGCAGTAATTCAGCGTGCAAAGCAGGAGGATGCCCAGAACGAGCTGCAGGATGAGTTGGCAAAGCAGGTACAGCAGGTGCAGCAGCTTGCCGGGGAGAAGAATTTGGAGTTGGTTTCTGAAATTCCTTCGGATGTTGAAGAGAAAGAAAAACTGCAGGTGCCTGAGGATATTTCCCATATGCAGGATGAGATTTCAGAGGACAAAACTACAGAAAGTGAAGTTTTAGATTACGAGACTTCAGAAAACGAAACCTCAGACGTTGAAATAGCAAACACCGAAACTTCAGAGAAAACTTCAGATAGTGAAAACGCTGATGAGGCTGTTTGGTTTGAAGCATATAAGCCAGAAGAAGAACCGCAGATTTCTGAGTGGGCAGCACCAGTGGCAGAAACGGTGGAAGTAGAGCCAGAGGAAGAAGTTCAAGAAGAACCTGAAAAAGAGCCAGAAGAGGAAGAGACTCAGGAAGTAGTTCAGGAAGAACTTGAGAAAGAGCCAGAAGAAGCGGGGCCTCAGGAAGAGATTCAAGAAGAATCTAAAAAAGATCCAGAAGAAGCAGAGACTCAGGAGGAGATTCAAGAAGAAATTCAGGAAGAACCAGAAGAGGAAGAACCTCAAGAAGAATTTGAGGAAGAACCAGAAGAGGAAGATGCTCAGGAAGAATCCGAGGAAGAACCAGAAGTGAAAGAACCTCAGGAAGAATCTGCTGAGAGCCGTCAACCAGATATGACAGCAAACAGCGGACTTCCAATTGTCAATCCGGAGGATATGTCACGTGTATGGCATTTTGCTATTCAGGCGATGCCAGATGAGGATGATATTGAACTGGCACTTGAATATTTAGAGGAACTGGCAGAATGCTCTTCACGTGCAGTTCCGAGATCTGTTGTGAAAATTACAGGTCAGAAGCTGAATCAGAAGGGACTTGTTAAGTCAATTGACAAGCTGCTTGGAAAGACAATTCTTATTGAAGATGCGGCAGACATGAATGAGCGTGTCATCAATGAATTTTGTAAGATCATTGATCCAACTGACAGAAGCTTGCTTGTTGTATTCATCGATACACCGGCCTCAATTCGTCATCTGCTTATTGATTACCCGCAGCTTGCACAGGTAGTTACGGCTCAATTTGTCCGTGAGACATATTCTGTTACTGAGCTTCTTGAGTATGCAAGAGGATATGCAGATAGAGAGGACAGTGTGTTTGATAAATCAGGTGAGCTGGCACTGATGGAGCGCTTAAAGGTAATTGCAGGTAATCAGGAGCGCAATAAAAAGCGTATTGTTGAGATGATTGTAAATAATGCAATTGAGAAGGCCGAGAAAAAATCTATGCGCAAGCTCTTCCAGAGCAAATATGACAAGAGAGGCTGTCTGATTTTGCGTGATAAGGATTTTGAAGTTGGCTGAAAAAAGAAAGGTGTGATTCTATGAATTGGCTTGTGATAGCGGTAATCGTATTGATTGTACTTGCGACACTGGCTGGTGCAAAAAGAGGACTTGTAAAAACAGTTCTTTCATTTGCGTCCTTTTTTGTAAGCTTGGTAATCATGCTGTTTGTCCGCGAGCCTGTGTCTGATTTTGTGAAAGACCAGACAGGGATTTATGCAGCAATAGAGACTAGTGTTAGCTCATTTGTGGAAGAAAAGACACAAGAGATTCAGGCAGGACAGGCGCAGCTGACAGATAAGGTCATTGATAGTCTGAATCTGCCGGATGTTCTGACAAAATCTTTAGAGCAAAGCAACAGCAAGGCAGTTTATGAGCAGCGTGGCATTCAAAATATAGCAGCCTATATTACGGGATGGCTCACAGATTTGGCATTTGAGGCTGTTTGCTGTATTATCAGTTTTGTTGTTGTATGGATTTTGCTTCGTATTGTAACAATGGTTTTAGCAGGAATTGTGAGACTGCCTGTTTTGCATCAGATTGACTGTATTGCAGGTGCCATTTGCGGGCTTTGTACTGCGTTGATTATAATATGGATCGGAGGTATTGTTGTGACTGCATTTGCAGCACAAGATTGGGGACGCGAGGCACTTTCAATGATTACACAGAGTACACTGCTGACATTTCTTTATAATAATAATTTTTTGCTAAATGCACTGCTTAAGGCAGTACGTTAATAAAAAATACCCTTCGATCAGTCTGCACACATAAGCAGCCTGTCGAGGGGTATTTTTTGATTAGCTGCTTTAAATTTAAGAAGCTAATATTTTTTTCATTCGATTTATTGTATGACAGTATGCTGGAACGAGAAACAGATCTGCCATGATCCATGCAATTGGACTGGCAATACATATGCCAACAAAGCCAATGAGCGGTACAAGAACAAGACTGGCAATAATTCGTCCAACCATCTCACAGACACCTGCTAAAATTGCCAATCGGGAATAGCCCATTCCCTGTATGCAAAATCTCACGGTATTGACGAGACAAAGCGGAATATAGAAAGCCGTGTTGAAAACTAAAAACTGCTTAACATGATCAAGAATGGCAATTTCATCTGCCGATACAAACAGAAGTGCAATTTGTCTTCCAAATAATGATAATACAAAGAAAGCAATAATGGCATAGATGCCGCCTATGAAGCTTGCGGATTTCAAGCCTTTTCCAACGCGATCAAGCTTCCCGGCGCCGACATTTTGACCGGCATATGTTGCCATTGTGGAGCCAAGTGCATCAAACGGGCAGCAGCTAAAGCCAGAGATACGGCCGGCAGCTGTAACTGCGGCTACGGCCTGAGAACCAAGTGAGTTTACTGCAGTCTGTAAGATAACACTTCCGATTGCTGTAATGGAGTACTGCAGACCCATTGGAATGCCCATGTTGCAAAGTATGATCGCCTGACGCCCCTCAAATTTCATCTCATCCTTTTCAAATTTGAGAATATCATACTGCTTTCTCATATATAAGAAGCATAAAATACCGGAAATCAGCTGGGAAAGAACAGTAGCCCATGCAGCGCCTGCCACTCCCATATGCAGAACAAGAATTGCCAGCAGGTCAAAAAGAATATTTAACATGGCTGAGATAACCAGAAATATAACTGGTGTGCGGCTGTCTCCGAGAGAACGTATAATACCTGACAGCAAGTTATAAAGATATGTGGCAGGTATTCCAAGGAAAATGATAAATATGTAGCTATAAGCATATTCGAAAATATTTTCTGGTGTATCCATCCATGAAAGAATTTGTCTGCATAGTACACAGACGACAACTGTCATAACAGCTGCGAATGCGATGGACAGCCAGGCTGCGTTTGCGACAAATTTTCGCAGTCGCTTGTAGTCCTTTGCGCCAAAGCTTTGTGCTATTGGGATAGCAAATCCGCTGCAGACACCGTTGCAAAATCCAATTATCATAAAGTTTATTGCTCCTGTCGATCCGACACCGGCCAACTGATCAACGCCCAAACTTTTTCCTACAATAATAGTATCAACCATACTGTAGAATTGCTGAAACAGCATGCCAAGCAGTAGCGGAACTGCAAAGCTTAAAATTAATTTGAGCGGGCTTCCAGATGTCATCTCCCTTGTTGCATTTTTTGCCATACTTCTTATGCTCCTTTTTTAAAGTTGATTTTGACGTTTTTCCAGCACATTATAGCAGGTTATAAAACGTTTGCAAGTGTTTTTTTTGCTTTTTTGAAACTATTTCTAGCTATGCAAAATAGCATTGCAATTTTGCGCGGCTAGGGGTATCATAGTAGCATAACGCTATCAATAGCAAATATAGAAAGGTGAAAGATTATGACAGTACAGGAAAAGATTCATGAGTATCTTAGCGTACATCGCGACGAGATGGTTGAAGACATTAAGACATTGATCAAAGTAGACAGTGCTCGTGCAGAGGCGCTGCCGGGAAAGCCATATGGTGAGGGTGCAGCAGAGGCACTTCATGCAGGATTATCTCTTTTTGAGAAGCACGGCTTTTTAGGAAAAAACTGGGATAATTATGCGATTGACACAGTAATCAATGGAAAGGAGCTTGGACTTGATATTCTGGCACATCTTGATGTTGTTCCAGGCGGAGACGGATGGACAAAGACAACACCGTTTGAGCCTATAGTTGAGGATGGAAAGATGTACGGACGCGGAACATCTGACGATAAGGGACCAGCTGTTGCGGCACTCTATGCAATGAAGGCAGTGCGTGACCTTGGATTTGAGTTAGATAAGGATGTTCGTTTGATTTTAGGATCTGATGAAGAGTGTGGAAGTTCTGATATTGCCTACTATTTTGGAAAGAATACTCATGCACCGATGACAATTTCACCGGATGCTGATTTTCCGCTTGTATTTTTAGAGAAGGGAAGCCTTCACACTACATTTACAGCAGAAGTTTCACTAGAGGAAGGTCTTCCTAGAGTAAGAAGTGCTGTCAGTGGAATTAAGGTAAATGTTGTTCCTGCAAAGGCAGATGCCGTTGTTGAAGGAATGACAGCAGATGAGATGAATAAATATGTAAAAGAAGCTGAAGATGAGACAGGTGTGAAGTTTACTGTTTCTTTGGCTGAAGATGGTGCTCTTATGATTCATGCAGATGGTGTATCTGCACATGCGGCAAGTCCAATGGATGGAAACAATGCATTGACTGCACTTCTTAAGCTGCTTTCATCCCTACCGCTTGCAGAAAGCAAGACAAAGACATTGCTTCACAATGTAACTGCTTTGTTCCCACACGGTGATTACTGCGGAGGAGGACTTGGTGTGAACCTTGAGGATGAAATTTCAGGAAAGACAACTCTGACACTTGATTTGTTTGAATTAAATGATACAAAGATGAGTGGAACCTTTGACTGTCGTGCATGCAACAGTGCAACAGAGGAAAATACAAAGAATGTTGTTCAAAAGAAGCTTTCAGATGCCGGCTTTGAGCCAAATGATTCACCGCTGAATCCGCCTCATTATGTTCCAAAGGATTCTGAACTGGTAAAAACCTTACTTGAGACTTATACAGATGTGACTGGTGAAGTAAGAGAACCACTTGCAATTGGTGGAGGAACCTACGTTCATCATATTGAAAATGGTGTGGCATGTGGATGTGCAGATCCGTCTGTAGATAACCATATGCATGGACCGGATGAGTTTGTTATTATTGATCAGCTTGTGATGAGTGCAGAAATTTTTGCGCTGGCAATCGTAAAGCTCTGCGGAAAATGAGAAAAAAAGTGGGAAAAGTGCCATCCATTCACAAATCGTTAAAAATTTGGACAAAAAATGAACACATTTATCGGTTATGATGTAGGCACAGTTGAGAAATCAACTGGACATTCATATATCTTTTTCATAGCCGATGAAGTAATCGGCATCCCTCCCCTTTTTATTCCCTTTTGGCCCTGCAGAGAGCAGGGCCTTTTTCTGTATCATGTACTAACATACAAAATAGGAGACGGTAGCAATGACATTACAGCAATTACGATATGCGATTGCGGTCGCGGACTGCGGATCAATGAATCAGGCAGCAGCAAAATTATTTATTTCTCAGCCAAGTCTTTCAGAGGCAGTAAAGGAGCTTGAGGGAGAGATTGGAATCCGTATATTCGGACGAACAAACAGAGGCATCCTTGTAACAACAGAGGGAAATGAATTTTTAGGCTACGCCAGACAAGTTGTTGAGCAGTACCGTCTGATGGAGCAGCGATACGTAGAGAAGACACAAACAAAGAAGCGCTTTGCCGTTTCCATGCAGCATTATACCTTTGCCGTTAAAGCATTTGTTGAGATGGTAAAGGAATTTGGTATGGACGATTATGCGTTTGCAATTCATGAGACAAAGACGGGAACTGTTATTGAGCATGTAAAGGATTTTATCAGCGAGATTGGTATTCTTTATATGAGTGATTTTAATCGGAAGATTTTGATGAAACTGATTCATGAGAGTGAGCTTGAGTTTATCCCACTATTTGACTGCAATACTTATGTATATGTGTGGAAGAAAAATCCGATTGCATCAAAGTCTAGTGTTAGCTTACAGGAGCTTGAAAAGTATCCGTGTCTTACGTTTGATCAGGGAAAGACAAATTCATTCTATTTTGCAGAGGAGGTTTTTAGTACCTACGAGTATAAACAGACAATTCAGGTAGATGACCGCGCAAGTATGCTAAATCTGATGGTTGGCTTAAATGGTTATACTTTGTGTTCAGGTATTATTTGTGAGGAGTTAAACGGAAGTGACTATGCGGCAGTTCCTCTAAAGGAAACAGAGGTCATGACAATCGGATATGTGAAGAGAAAAAGTATTCAGTTAAGTGAACTGGCGCAGCTTTATGTTAATGAGCTTGCAAAATACAAGAATCTGGTGCTGAAGTGATGAAAAACCACTTTAATCATCCAATATAGCTATAGGAGAATCCAATAACAGGCGTTTGTTTTTGTGTATTAGACAAAGACAGGCGCCTTCGCTATAATACAGACAGTGAAACAAAAAAACACCACCTGAAAGCGAGGATTTAAATATGAGTACATTAAAGGAAAGAAAATTAAAGTTTGAGACACTGCAGCTTCACGTAGGACAGGAGGAAGCTGATCCAGTAACAGATGCAAGAGCCGTTCCAATTTATCAGACATCTTCCTATGTATTTCATAACTCTCAGCACGCAGCTGACCGTTTTGCATTAAAGGATGCCGGCAACATTTACGGAAGACTGACTAATCCGACTGAGGATGTATTTGAGAAGAGAATTGCCAGCCTTGAGGGTGGTGTTGCAGCACTTGCAGTTGGATCTGGCGCAGCAGCTGTTGCATATGCAATCCAGAATCTGGCATTTGCAGGTGATCATGTTGTTGCAGCAAAAAATATCTATGGTGGTACCTACAATTTGCTGGCACATACATTTGTATCATATGGTATCAACACAACATTCGTAGTTCCATTTAATTATGAAGAGAATGAGGACGCTATCAAAGAGAATACAAAGCTAGTTTTCATCGAGACGCTGGGGAATCCAAACTCAGAGGTTGTTGATATTGAGAAAATTGCAAAGATTGCGCACAAGCATCAGATTCCGCTTGTTATTGATAATACATTTGCAACACCGTATCTTGTAAGACCAATCGAGTACGGTGCAGACGTAGTAGTACACTCCGCAACAAAGTTTATCGGTGGTCATGGAACTACCATCGGAGGCGTCATTGTAGATGGAGGAACATTTGACTGGAAAGCATCAGGAAAGTTCCCACAGCTGACACAGCCAGATCCAAGCTATCATGGAATTAGCTTTGCAGATGCAGCAGGTCCTGCAGCATTTGTTACAAGAATCCGTGCTATTTTACTTCGTGATACAGGTGCAACTCTTTCACCGTTTCATGCATTTATCTTCCTGCAGGGACTTGAGACATTGTCCCTTCGTGTAGAGAGACATGTAGAGAATGCACTTAAGGTTGTAGATTTCTTAAAGAAACAGCCGCTTGTAGAAAAAGTAAATCATCCGTCAGTATCAGAAGACCCAGAGCAGCAGGCTCTTTATAAGAAGTATTTCCCAAATGGCGGCGGCTCTATCTTTACATTTGAGATTAAGGGCGGCGCAAAGGAAGCACAAGAGTTTATTGATCAGCTGAAGCTGTTCTCACTGCTTGCAAATGTAGCAGATGTAAAGTCTCTTGTTATTCATCCGGCATCTACTACACATGCTGAGTTAAACGAGGCTGAACAGGCAGAGCAGGGAATCAAGCCAAACACCATTCGTCTTTCGATTGGTACAGAAAATATTGATGATATTATTTATGATCTTCAGGAAGCATTTGAAGCAATCTCAAAGTGATACAAGGGTCGAAAAGTCACAAGCTGTGGGTATCATATGTCTTCTAGAGAAGAAAGAGCCTGTGCATCTGCGCAGGCTCTTCTTTGAAAGGGGAGGATAAATAATAAATGATATCATTTGTAAGCTGTGCGGTTTAGAGGGGGGAATCATAACCGCCTGTCAGCTGACTGCGGCATTTAAAATGCCGCTAGATTTCTGACATTTTTATTATGTCCTCTGATTCATTTTATATACAGATTTCTTATGCTTTTTCATTTTTCATTTCATGCAGCACATATTGAACCATTTCCTGATGTTCTTTTGAATAACCGAAGAAAAAATTCGGATAACGAGTATTTAGCTCGTGATATATAGCGCTGACTTCACGATGTGATTTGCCAGTCAGTGTATATTCCTCACCCTTCATGGTGACAACATGGATTGTATAGCTTAACTGGCGTCCCTTTATGGTACGGCGCATAGCAGCATGATCATAGATCCATAATACTTCCGGCAGTGGGATAATGGCACATATATCATCAGAGAGCTCAACAAGATAGCGAGGCGTCAGAATAAGTGTCTTTGTCTGCAGAAGAATCCTTCGACCAATTTGTTTTTCCACATCATTTAAAATTTTCTCAGGATTGCCATAGTGCTCCAGATTTCGGTAGGTTTTTGTTAGACGTGGATTTATGATATATAAAAATGTGCGAATAAAAACCACAATCATTAAGACAAACACCAAAAGAAGGACAACCATAAGCACAATTTCACGCCTGTTTAGATAGGCAGTCTGGTTGACAAAATATTTCTGGCAAACGCTTTTAAGGGATTTTGCATCCCATGAAATATCTTCAGCAAGCTTTTGTGTGAGCGGATCTAGAATTTCGGGTTCAAAAGCATCAACGCGTCCTATAATAGTCTGTCCTTCAAGTGTTTTGGAAGCTGGATAGCCGGCCACAGCACGGATGAGATAAAAATGACAGCTTCCGCCTATAAGCTCGTAGTAATAATGTCCAACGAGCTCACCGCCTGCCAGACAGTCCTCGCCGCTGTAGTAGAGTGTCCCCGTTTTAATTTTCGCATACAAAACCTTTTTTGCCATGGAATCATTGATGAGCACGGCATTGCTGATGGTGCGTTTTGTCACATATTCAGTGACAGGCGAGCGCCAGACAAGAAAAATGACGACGCCAAGCAGCATCAGCGGGTAAAAAAGGCGCTTACACTGATTTTTTCGGATATAGGATAAAATCATATTGTTTCCTTTCCTTTGTGAGAGATCATGTCAATGTAGATTCACCATACAATGAGTATACTGGATTTTTTTGTTTTTGTAAATAAAATAAAGTGTTTTTGGGAAAAGTCAGCCTCTGTTGAGGTTTAATTGAGCTTGCATTTGTATGCTACAGGCAGCAATTAAGAAAGGAAGAAAGATAATATTATGATCAGATAGCGTAAAAACCGAAAAATTATTTTTTGCATACTGGCAGTGATTCTTGTCATTGTTTTTTATATGGAGGAGACATGTTTAAGATTTTAATAGTGGAAGACGATAAGGAATTGAGTCAATTGTTTCAAAAAGTACTTGAAAAAAATGGATATCAGATCAAATGCGCGTCAGATGGCTTGCAGGCATTAAAAACACTTGACACAACGTACATCGATCTGATCATTTCTGATATTATGATGCCTGTAATGGATGGGTATGAGCTTGTTTCTAGGCTACGGGCAGCAGGATATCAGATTCCAGTGCTGATGATTACGGCAAAAGGTACGTTTGATGATATGCGTCAGGGATTTTTGTCAGGAAGCGATGACTACATGGTAAAGCCAGTTAATGTAAATGAGATGGTTTTACGAGTTGGGGCATTGCTGAGGCGTGCGCAGATCCTTAGTGAACATAAAATCGTAATTGGCTCTACAGAATTTGATTATGATCAAATGACTGTTAAAATAGGTTCAGAAATTCAGGTGCTTCCGAAAAAGGAATTTCTGCTTTTGTACAAATTGGCAGCATCGCCAGGACGTACATTTACAAAACAGCAGCTGATGGACGATGTCTGGGGAGTGGAAACAGAGGCTGATCCACATACGATTGAAGTTCATATTGGAAGAATTAGAGAGCGATTTAAGAAAAATTCTGATTTTGAAATTGTCACTATGCGAGGGATTGGATATAAGGTGGTAAAGAAATCATGAAAAAAAGAAAAGAGAAGGAATTTAAAATTCGCACATATCTGACAGGAATTATTTGGCTGGCATTGGCCTGTTCGATGATAATTTCAGCATTACTTTTTGCGTTTTTAAAGCATTTTCTGGAAATGCCGGAAAATATTCCTGCGATTGTCTGGCTGTTGATTTTTAATACAATGATTGCAGGATTAATTACAGTGCTTTTAAATGGAAAGGTTTTAGAGCCGATCACAAAGCTTAGCGAGGCAATGAAGGATGTTTCGCAGGGAGATTTTGATAAACAGTTAGAAACAAGCAGTCGTATTGCAGAAGTGGCACAATCATATAATAGCTTTAATGTGATGACAAAAGAGCTTCGTGCTACACAAATATTGCAGATGGATTTTGTTTCTAATGTTTCACATGAGTTTAAAACACCTATAAATGCAATTGAGGGCTATACGATGCTGCTACAGGGAGAGGAGCTTTCGAATGAACAAAATGAATATGTAGAGAAAATCCTGTTTAATACTCAGAGATTGTCTTGTCTTGTTGGAAATATTCTTCTGCTGTCTAAGCTGGAAAATCAGAATATTCCAATGAAAAAGACAAAATATCGTCTTGATGAGCAGATCAGACAGGCAATCCTTTCGCTAGAATCAAAGTGGACACAGAAGGAAATTGGATTTCAGGTAGAGATGGAGGCTGTTAAATATGTAGGAAATGAAGGACTTTTTATGCATGTTTGGATAAATCTTTTGGATAATGCCATTAAGTTTAGTCCTAATCAGGGAATAATTACGATGTTTTTAAAACAGGAAAAGGATCAGGCAAAATTTATTCTGGAAGATGAAGGCTCTGGAATTGACGAGGAAATAAAAAACAGGATATTTGATAAGTTTTATCAGGCAGATGGTTCTCATAAGGCAGAAGGAAATGGTCTTGGTCTTGCACTTGTAAAGCGAATTATTGACAGTGCAGGCGGAACGATTGAAGCACAAAATCGCGAATATGGAGGATGCAGGTTTGTTGTGCAGCTCCCATTACAATAATTATAAAATACTAGGAGGAAAGATATGACGTTTTATCAGGAATTGCAGTTAAATCAGGCAGGATCAAAAAAGATGCTTAAGACAAGTGGGACAGGGAAGGAAAAAGCATATCATATGCTTGTATATCTTGTAAAGATTGCGCTCACAATGATATTTTGCTTTGGTTTTGTTACTGTTTTTAGCATTTTGTTTGGTAATGAAAATAGTATTGTAGGTGTAGTAGTTTTATTATGCCTTATGGTATTTAGAAATGCAGATTTTGGAATCCATACGGGACAGTCAACGATATTACTTGTATTGTTCTTTGCAATTATGGCAGTATTTCCGCATTGGGCTAATCATGTATCACCTGTGTTGGGTATACTTTTGAATATGGCAGCGCTTGCAGTATTTATTATTTTTGGATGCCACAATCCATTCATGTTTAATCAGTCCACTTTAGTTTTGGGGTATTTGCTTTTATATGGATATGACGTGACAGGAAAAAGCTATCAGATGAGATTAGCAGCAATGGTGGTAGGGGCATTGCTTACCAGTCTTGTATTTTTCAGAAATCATAAAAATAGAACTTATAAGAGAATAATTAAAGATATTGTAAGAGAATTTGACATTACATCCTCAAGAACAAAATGGCAGCTGTGCCAGATACTTTGTGTGCCAACAGTGCTTTTTATTGCACAGGTATGTAAAATGCCGAGAGCAATGTGGGCGGGTATTGCAGCTATGTCAGCAATAGTACCTTTCATGGAGGATATGCAGTATAGAGTCAGAAAAAGAATTATTGGAAACATTGCTGGTGTAATCTGCTTTGTTGCATTGTATTATCTGCTTCCGCCATCGATATACGCATATATTGGAATTATCGGAGGAATCGGAGTTGGATTTTCAGTAAAATATGGATGGCAGGCAGTATTTAATACGTTTGGCGCACTTGCAATTGCTGCGCAGACTTATGGACTTAAGGGTGCAGTAAGTTTGCGTGTGATACAGAACGTGTTTGGTGTTGCTTTTGCACTAGTATTTTGTATTCTATTTTATTGGATGATGTCAAAATCTTGTAAATTAGCTTCAAATCAGGTATAATAAGTTCTTGAACCGTTGTGGAGGAGAAAAAAGAAAGGCGTGGGAATTTATGAACGCATATCATGCATTTGCACTTGTCTATGATCGTATGATGGAGGAAATTCCATACGAGGAGTGGTGCAATTTTGTAACCGATCAGCTTAAAAAATTTGGCATTGAGGATGGTTTGATGCTAGAGCTAGGCTGTGGAACAGGAACGTTAACCGAGATGTTTGATGCGAAGGGATTTGACATGATCGGTGTGGATAATTCAGAAGAAATGCTGGCAGAGGCTGTTGAAAAGCGTGAGCAAAGTGGAAGATCTATTTTATATCTGAATCAGGATATGAGAGAGTTTGAGCTTTACGGAACTGTGCGCGCGGTAATTAGCTTGTGTGACACAATGAATTACCTGACTGAATACGATGATCTTGTTAATGTGTGCCGTCTTGTCAATAATTATCTGGATCCAAATGGCATATTTTTATTTGATCTAAAGACTGACCATTACTTTAAGAGTATTGGCTGTCAGAGTTTTTGTGATGCAGATGAAGAGGTAAGCTTTATTTGGGATAATGATTATGATGAAGAAAAACGAATCAACAGCTATGCGCTGACGCTGTTTGTGCAGGAAGAGGATAATCGTTATGAACGTTTTGACGAATATCATGAGCAGCGTGCGTTTTCTATTGATGAGGTGCGCTGTGCAATTGAAGAGTCGGGCATGATATTTCTTGCTGCAATTGATAAAAATGGTGCACCTGCAACGAAAGATACCGATCGTGTGTACATAATAGCACGCGAAAAGGGAAAGACACCGCTGCAAAACTTATAAAGAAAAGAGGAAGAAACATGAGTGACTATATGATTCGTGCGACGGCTGCAAATGGTCAGGTCCGTGCGTTTGCCGCAACCACAAGAGATCTTACAGAATATGCAAGAAATGCACATAATACAAGTCCGGTTGTTACCGCAGCTTTAGGACGTACAATGACAGCAGCTGTCATGATGGGCAGCATGCTGAAGGGAGATAAAGAGCTTCTGACTGTTAAGATTCAGGGTGATGGCCCAATTGGTTCTTTGACAGTAACAGCTGATTCTCATGGCCATGTAAAGGGATATGCGCAAAATCCGGTTGTACTTATTCAGGCAAATTCTATTGGAAAACTTGATGTAGCAGGTGCTATTGGAAAGGGTGTGCTAAGCGTAATCAAAGATATTGGTCTGAAGGATCCGTATGTGGGACAGACAGATCTTGTAAGCGGAGAGATTGCCGAGGATTTGACATATTATTTTGCTGTCTCCGAGCAGACACCATCTAGCGTTGGATTAGGCGTGCTGATGAATAAGGACAATACTGTACGTCAGGCAGGAGGATTTATTATTCAGCTTATGCCAGATGCATCAGAAGAAACCATTTCTGCGCTAGAAAAGCGTTTGGCAAAAGTATCTTCAGTAACAGCAATGCTCGACAGTGGAAAAACACCGGAAGATATTTTGCAGGAGCTTCTTGGCGATATGGAGCTTGCAGTTCTTGATCGCATGGCTGTTTCATTTAAATGCGGATGCAGTAAGGAGCGTTTTGCACGAGGAATCGCAAGTATTAAAAAATCAGACATTCAGGAAATGATTGATGCAGGAGAGAATATTGAGACCTGCTGTCAGTTCTGCAATTCTAAGTATGTCTTTACACCAGATGAATTAAAAGAAATGATGTAATTAAAAAAGCCGCACCCATTTAATGAGTGTGGCTTTTGTGATTATGATTGAAAAATTTGATTGGCATTCTTTTGCAGTGCAAACAAAAGAATCATTCCAAGTATGCCGCAGGAGATTACTTCACCTATGCCAACTGTGGCTGTTAAGTACCAGATGGAGTCTGGTGCACCGTAGACGATGCGAAGAACCTGCGGAACAACAAGGATATTAGCTAAAATTGGCGGCAGAGGTGCCAGCCATTTGCTGATATGGCGCAGCTTATAAGTAAAGAAAGCGCCAATAAGTGTGGCAAGTGAGCCAAATAAAATATCCCATACTGCAGCGCCGGTTATGGTGTTGCTGATTATGCAGCCAACAAAAAGTCCCGGAATTGCTGCTGGTGTAAAATAAGGAAGAATGGTGAGCGCCTCGGAAAAGCGAACTTGAATTGCACCATTTGCTAATCCGAAAATATTTGCAAGCCATGTTAAAACAACATACATTGCTGCAATTAAAGCTGCCTACACCATAGGTAAAACTTGTTTATTTCTCATAGATATGTATAGCCTTTCAAATCAAACATGTGAACTCCCCCGTTTTATAAAAAACGGGGGAGTCAAAAATCCTATTATTATCTTATTAAAATAATGCAGGATTACAGACCAAGCATGCGCTCAAGGGAAGCCTTAGAGGTAACACCTGTTACCTGATTAATCAGTCTGCCATCTCTAAAGATGATCAATGTTGGGATAGAGGTGATGCCATACTCAGCGGCAAGATCTGCCTCCTCATCTACATTTACCTTTCCAAATACGACATTGGAATGAGCAGCGGCAAGCTGATCAATAATAGGACTCTGCATACGGCATGGACCACACCATGAAGCCCAGAAATCAAGAAGTACTGGCTTATCAGATTTTAAAACAGTTTCATTAAAATTGCTTTTTGTAATTGTTAAAACGGACATAGTAAAACTCCTTTCGCGAAATAGTATGCACCCAAGTAGGGGTGATGATTCAAGTAAAATAATTATAGTGCCAACAGTTTTTCAATCAATGCTTCATCGAGGCGTGCAGAGTGATATGATGCCATCTTGGAAAACTGAGTGTAATCCATTGTGGCACTTCCGTCTGCCTTATCAGAGATAGAGCGGATTATTAAAAATGGAACCTCATTGATTGTGGAAACATGAGCAATTGCACCGCCTTCCATCTCAGCACAAAGACCATGGAAGGTGTCAATAAGCCAGTTTTTCTTTTCCTGTCCTGAAATAAACTGGTCTCCAGTTAGGATTAAGCCCTCATAGACTGTAACATCCGGATTTGCCTCATGGCTGCAGGAAACAGCCAGATCATGGAGCAGCTTGTCAGAGGTAAATACCTTTCCAGTACCTGGAACATCACCTGGCTTATAGCCAAGATCTGTAACGTCGAGATCATGCTGGATTACCTCAGTGGAGACAACAATATCGCCGATGTTGATGCGGGAATCTAAGGATCCAGCAGCACCTGTGTTTACGATCATCTTCACATCAAACAGATCAATTAACATCTGTGTGCAGGCTGCGGCATTTACCTTTCCGATTCCGGCCTTTACAATTACAACTGGATAGGAATCAATTGTGCCGCAGAAAAAAGACAGTCCGGATTTTTTGACGGTCTTTTCAAGCAAAAGGCGCTCAAGTAACAGATCAATTTCCTGCTGCTCGGCACCGATAATACCAAGTGTTTTCTTCATAAAAACAAAAACCACCTTTCTTGACAATTAGGGTCAGGCACGGATAAACTGGAGTTTAGTGAACTGACCCCAGGGGAGATTGCGCCCCCGGTAAGATACAGTATATCAGTACAATTCGAAGATTGCAAGTATCAGATAGTGAATGACTCGGTCATTGAATGGTCGAGAATTCCAGCACATGCGTTCTAAATTATGACCAAGTATCTTCTAGCAGAAAGTCACGAATATTTCGATGCTTGATTCCATTTCTACTCATATCAAATTCATCAAGAGATACGACATATTTTGGAAAATTGTCTCGAATGTTATCATACACGCCAAATTCACGCTGAATGGTTTCAGGTGAGGCGAGTAGGTAGGTTACTTGAATATAGAGGCGTTCTCCACGCTTTTCACATACAAAGTCGACTTCTTTTGTTCTCTCCTTTCCGACTGTGACAATGTAGCCACGGCGCAATAGTTCCATGTAAATGATATTTTCAAGAATTAGGTTAATATCACGCATATTACCGCCGAAGACGGCTTCTCGAATACCGTGATCTGCGATATAATATTTTTCATTTGAAGATAAAAGCTGTTTTCCTTGAAGATCTTGACGTTTTACCTGATAAAAGAGGTAGGCATCACAACAATATTTCAAATAATTGAGAATGGTATCTGCAGAGACAGAACGCTTCTCATTTTTTAAAAATTTCACCAAAGAGGAAGCAGAAAATGGTGTCCCTATATTTGACATAATATAAGCTGTAATCCGCTCTAGCAGATCAACATCGCGAACCTTGTTTCTCTTAACAATATCTTTTAACTGAACTGAGTTGAAAAGATCTGTTAAATATTGAATGGACGGTTCCTTGGCATAACGAAGATTAGACAAGTATGGCATACCGCCAGATACAAGATATTTTTGAAAACAGCTTGAAATTGATTCATCTGGTGCAGTGAGATGGTACAATTCAAGAAATTCTGCAAAGGAAAAAGGATAAATAACAAATTCAACATATCGGCCACCAAGATAGGTAGCAAGCTCGCCAGACAACAGTTTGGCATTAGAACCTGTAATGTAAATGTCGCAGTCAAGCGTGATTCGTAGAGAATTAATGCATTTTTCCCAATCTGTTACTTCTTGAATTTCATCAAAGAAAAGATAGACTTTTCCATTTATGGAAGAAGCACGCTTTGTGATTTCATCATGCAGAGCCTGTGCAGTTTGCAGGTAGGTGTATCTCATATCCTCAAAGTTAATTGAGATAAATTGGGACGAATCAACACCAGATGCTTTTAATTCATCCTTTATTAGTTCTAGCATAACGGATTTTCCACAGCGACGGATACCAGTCATAACCTTGACTAAATCGCTTCCGATAAATGGTCGGATGCGTTTCATATATAATTGACGTTTAATCATAAAAAGAGGCTCCTTTCATATAATAGTGAGTATATCATATCACTAGTATACTAGATAAAACAAGTGAATATTATAATTTTATCGAGTATAAAAGATAAAATTGAATGTATTAAGAATTTTATCGAGTATAAAAGATAAAACTGGATAAATTCATCGAAGAAACTAGGAAAAATTGAATCACTTTGATGACCCAATAAAAGGAACATATTATTAACACACCAAAACAGTTAAAAATGTGGGCATTCTGCCAAACCTTTTGTGAGATTGCACGATAAATACACATAGAAACAGAAACCTTGTGGAAAAAATCTATTTGAACACTTGCAAAAAAAGGAGTAAAATAAAAAATGGAAAATAGACTTTATATAGAGAGAAAGGAAAGACAGAATGCAGTATCGCAAAGATAGAAAAGGCAATGACATCTCCTTATTAGGATTTGGTTGTATGCGATTTGAGGGAAGCGGAACAGGAGAATATTTTCAAAAGGCAAATGATCAGGTGATGGAGGCAATCAGACAGGGTATAAACTATTTTGATACTGCATATGTCTACAAAAATAATGAAAAAGTTCTTGGACGTATTCTGGCCGAGAACAATTGCAGAGATCAGATTTATATTGCGACAAAGCTTCCGCAGTATATGGTGCGTTCCATTGCACAGGCAGAAAAAATTTTTAATCAGGAATTGGAACTTTTGCAGACAGACCATGTTGATTATTATCTGATGCATATGTTAAATGATGTGGCATCATGGGAACGTTTGAAGGCGATTGGTATTGAATCATGGATAAGGGAGAAGATGGACAGTGGAAAAATTAGAAATATAGGTTTTTCTTATCATGGCAATACTGAGAATTTTAAGCCAGTTGTAGATGCGTTTGACTGGGATTTTTGCCAAATCCAGTATAACTATCTGGATGAAAATATTCAGGCAGGAAAAAAAGGCCTTTTGTATGCGGCAGAAAAAAATCTTCCGGTGATCATTATGGAGCCTCTTCGCGGAGGACGTCTTGTTGGAATGTTGCCAGAGACAGCGAAAAAGCGCATTGCAAAGTCTAATGTAAATGAGTCAGCTGCTTCGCTAGCACTTCGTTGGCTTTACGATCAGCCACAGGTAACATGTGTGTTATCCGGAATGAACTCAATGGAGATGGTAAATGAGAATTGTAAAACTGCATCACTGGCATTGCCAGGTTGCCTGACAGCTGATGAGAGACAGCTGATTGAGGATGTGAAAAACGATATCAAAAATAGTGTAAAGGTAGGCTGTACAGGATGCAATTATTGCTGCCCATGTCCGAAAGGAGTAGATATTCCAGCTGTTTTTCAGTGTTATAATCAGTTGTCAGAGGACAGTCATGCGCGCTGGCGCTATATTCAGATGACGACATTTAGAAAAGAGACAACAAATGCTGCAAAATGTGTTGGCTGTGGTGCCTGTACAAAGAAATGTCCTCAGCATCTGGATATACCGCAGTTATTGAAGGAAGCTAAAAAGGAGCTTGAGACTCCGATGTTTAAGATTATAAATTGGGGAACGCATTTTTTGCATTTTTATTAAAGGAAAACGAAGATGGATGAGAAAGAAATTGATTTAAAAATAGAGAAAGAAATGGTTGATTTATTTATTGTTTCAAATCGAAAGGAACGAACCTTGTGGGAGTTAGAAAGCCCACGAAAAAGGTCAGATGGCCTTTCACGTTTCTTTTTTGGAACCTATTTAAATCAGAATTTATTTAAAGCATTGGACGTCCAAGGCAATGCAGAATTGCAAAAGGTGATTCAGCAATCAGGAGGAACTTCAAAAGGGTATGTGATAACACCAGATCAATGTGGTTTTTTTTCGATAAAAGAAGCAATTGAGATTGCTCGCGGCAACGATTGCAGATTTGTTTATTTTGGAAATGGAGTTGCCTATTATCATGAAGAGTGGGAAGGTGGAAAAGCAGGAGAATACCTTCTCGTAAATAAGAATTATAAATAATATAGATGGAAAGGGGAGATACAAAATATATTGTGTCTCCCTCTTCATAGTGTACTTTTATTCTATTTTATTTATCTTTGTACATCAAAGCTCTGGTTCATAAGTCTCTGGATACTTTCAACATCAGTGATATTTGTATCGCCATGGATGGAGTGTTTCATAACAGAGGAAGCAACGGCAAAGTTGACAACGTCTCTTGGCTTATAATTGTTCATGAGAGCATAAATAAGGCCAGATGAGAAGGCATCGCCGCCGCCTACACGGTCAAGAATCTGGAAGCGGAAAAGCTTGCTTTCGTATGTCTGTCCATTATAATACAGGTAAGCCTTTAAGGAGTTTTCGCTGCTTGAGTGGGTGTAGCGAACATGTCTTGCAATTGCTTTGAAATGATAGCGGTCTGCCATTGCCTGGAAGATGCGGTCTTGCTCCTCGTAATCAGGCTGCATGGACATGCCATCCTTTAAATCGTGGCCATTTTCATCCTGCAGATGAAGCGGTTCAATACCAATAAGCACATCGACATATGGAAGGTAACGGCTGATGATATCTCTTGCCTCATCGAAGCTCCACAGCATACTGCGGTAATTGCAGTCAAAGCTGATTGTCATGCCGAGCTGTCTTGCAGCGTAGATTGCAGCTTCGATTAAGATCTGGCAGCTGTTAGAAAGTGCCGGTGTGATTCCGCTTAAGTGAAGCCAGTCATAGCCTTCAAGCAAAGCCTTAAAGTCAACTGTAGTATAGTCATATTCTGCAAAGGCAGAATGTTTACGGTCATAAATTACTTTAGAGGAACGCACACCAATTCCTTCCTCAAGGAAATAAACGCCCATGCGCTCGCCGCCGAAGATAATAGGGGATGTATGTACATCATTTGCCTTTAAGGAGCGGACTGCGCTTCGTCCGATATCATTGTCAGGAAGGACAGTAAATACGGTAGTATCAACGCCAAGGTTTGCTAAGGAGACAGCAACATTTGCCTCAGCACCGCCAAAATTGACAACGTAAGAGCTGGTAGTGCGGATTTTCTCATAATCCGGAGGGGAAAGACGCATTAAAAGTTCGCCGATTGTGATAAACTTCATGATTTTTGATTCCTTTCTTTCACTATTTATAGACGTTTCACTATTATTGTCATTATAGCTAATCTGTAAGAAAATTACAAGTAAAATTCAAATAGTATCAGGTTGCAAAATCTTTTATAGTAAACTATAATGGAATTTAAGTTAGGTTTTTGCCTAGCTTAGATACGCACAAGACAGCATGGAGGTACATACAGTATGGTTCAATTATTTGAAAGTGGTGCATACCTGATTGACGGAAAAGAGCTGATCGCAGACAATGCAGATGCGGCAGTGCAAGTAGCGGCAAAGACAGGCCGTACAATTTCAAAAGAGGAAGCGGCAAAGCAGACGATGGCATATAAGATTCTGCAGGCGCATAACACATCAGGGGACGACGAGCATTTAAAAGTGAAGTTTGATCGTCTTACTTCACATGACATTACCTTTGTTGGAATTATCCAGACAGCAAGAGCCAGCGGACTTGAGAAATTTCCAGTTCCGTATGTTTTAACTAACTGCCATAACAGTCTTTGTGCGGTAGGCGGAACCATCAACGAAGATGATCATATGTTTGGTCTTTCTTGCGCACAAAAATACGGCGGTGTCTATGTACCTCCGCATTTAGCAGTTATTCATCAGTATGCAAGAGAAATGCTTGCAGGTTGCGGCAAGATGATTCTTGGTTCAGACAGCCATACACGCTATGGTGCACTTGGAACAATGGCATGTGGTGAGGGAGGACCAGAGCTTGTAAAGCAGCTTCTTGGCCGTACTTACGATATTGATATGCCTCAGGTTGTTGCAATTTATCTGACAGGAAAGCCTGTAAAGGGTGTTGGCCCGCAGGATATCGCATTGGCAATCATCAAGGCTGTATTTGCAAACGGCTATGTAAAAAATAAGGTAATGGAGTTTGTTGGACCTGGCGTTGACAATCTGTCTGTTGATTACCGTATAGGTGTCGATGTTATGACTACTGAGACTACATGTCTGTCATCTATCTGGAAGACGGATGAGAAGGTACAGGATTTCTATGAGATACACAGACGTCCGGAGGAGTATAGAGAGTTAAATCCGGGAGCAGTGGCATATTATGACGGTGTTGTATGTGTTGATCTGTCAGCAGTTCGTCCGATGATCGCAATGCCATTCCATCCGAGCAATGCATATACGATTGATGAGCTGAATGCTAATCTTGATGATATTCTGGCTGATGTAGAGAAGCGTGCAGCAGTGAGTCTTGGAAATAAAGTTCCGTTTACTTTGCGTAACAAGGTAAGAGACGGCAAGATGTATGTTGATCAGGGTGTTATCGCAGGATGTGCAGGCGGCGGTTTTGAGAATCTGTGTGATGTTGCCGATATGTTAGATGGACAGAGCATCGGTGACGGACGTTTCTCATTAAGTGTATATCCGGCATCTCAGCCTGTTTACATGGAATTAATTAGAAACGGCAGCATTGCAAAGATCATGGAAACTGGTGCAACTGTTAGAACAGCATTCTGTGGACCATGCTTTGGTGCAGGTGATGTTCCGGCAAATAATGCATTTTCAATTCGCCACTCAACAAGAAACTTCCCAAATCGTGAGGGTTCAAAGGTCAACAACGGACAGATCGCATCAGTTGCACTTATGGATGCACGTTCAATTGCAGCGACAGCACTTAATAAGGGCCGTCTGACAGCAGCAACTGATATTGATGTGAACTTTACAAAGCCAAAGTACTATTTTGACAGTCATATCTACGAGAAGCGTGTTTATAATGGTGTAGGAAAGGCAGATCCATCTGTAGAAATTCAGTTTGGACCAAATATCAAGGATTGGCCGTCAATGGTACCGCTGACCGATAATATCTTATTAAAGGTTGTATCTGAGATCCACGATCCTGTAACGACAACGGATGAACTGATTCCATCTGGTGAAACATCATCATTCCGTTCTAATCCGCTTGGTCTTGCTGAGTTTACGCTCTCCAGAAAGGATCCGGAGTATGTTGGACGTGCTAAGAAGGTTCGTGCAGCAGAAGAAGCACGTGAGGATGGAAAGTGTCCATGTCAGGCAGATGATGAGGTAGCAGCTGCATTTAATGAGATTCATAAGCTGTTCCCAGATGTAAAGGCAAGCGAGACAGAGATTGGCTCTGTAATTTATGCAGTAAAGCCGGGAGATGGTTCTGCAAGAGAGCAGGCAGCATCCTGCCAGCGTGTACTTGGCGGTCTTGCTAATATTGCGAAAGAGTATGCAACAAAGCGTTATCGCTCGAATTTGATTAACTGGGGTATGATTCCATTTATTTTTGAGCCAGAGAAGCTTCCATTTGCAAATCTGGATTATATTTTTGTTCCAGGTATTCGTGATGCTGTTAAGGAAAAGCAGCCTAAGGTAACAGCTTATGCTGTCAAGGATAACGCACTTGAGAGCTTTGAGCTGGAGATTAAGCCGCTTACAGATGATGAGAGACAGATTATTCTTGATGGCTGCCTGATCAACTACTATAAAAGTCATTAAAATCTGATACTATTCAGATAAGTTTAAGCAGCGGTTTTTCAGCGCAGAGATATGTGCTGGAAAATCGCTGTTTTTTTACAAAATCGAAACTTATAATTGGGAGGAATGACGATGGAGCGTGTTAATTTACAGGAAGGTTGGCGTTTTGCCAAGGCAAACAGCAATGAGTGGACGCCGGTGAGTGTGCCGGGAACTGTTTTATCCGGTCTTTTAGAGGCAGGCAAAATGCAGGATCCGTATTACCGTGAAAATGAATATGAAGCAAGAGAGCTTCTGGCAAAGGATTATGTCTTTGAAACTGATTTTTGTATTTCAGAGGAGCAATTAAAATGGAACTTTTGCAGCCGCAGATCGAGACTTCTGTAACAGAAAAGGATGGCACTATTGAAATACAGATAAGTGCAGACTGTTTTACACCGTTTGTATGGTTAGAAATAGAAGATGATGTTATTTTCTCCGATAATTGTTTTGACTTAACATCGGAAGAGACAAAAACAATCTGCATACGAAAGGAAGATGTTCTGTCTGGAAAGGTGCTTAGTGCAGATAATGTGTGAAAAACACTCAAGATAAGAAGCCTTCGTGATACATATGAGCAGTAATAGCCATAAGTTGTAATGGAAAAACAACTTGAAAAATAATCCATATCATGCTATTCTGATGTAAGAAAGAATTGGAAAGGTGAAGGTCGAAAAATCTATGGGGAAGATAAGAGAGCGGTTTTTACAATGCAAAAAGAACCGGGGTGGTTTTACTCTGGTTGAGATGATCGTCGTGCTGGTTATCATTGCAATTCTGGCGTCTTTGATGTTAGGTGCACTGAATGGCTACATAGACAAGGCAAAGGAAAAGGAAGTGCTTGCTGACTGCAGAAGTGTAGTATTAGCGGCTAATACAGTTGGATCTGAGGTTTATTCAGGAAAGACGGCGTATCGTCCGCGTACACAGGTGCAGGAGCTTTCAGGCGTAAAGCAAAATCCAGATGTTGGTTCTGATACGGGCTGTGTAGTTGAGTATGATTCTCAGTGCAATGTCATAGGTGTTGCATGCTGGACGGGTGACATTACAGCTCAGTACCTGGCACCGAATACAGCGTATAATTCATCTGCTACTGCAAAGATGGAAATCATTGATAAGGGTGCAATTGTTGTATCAGACAATTGGTCTTCTTTAAATGAGCATGCAAAGGATGTAGATGAAAACGATCAGGATTTTACGATTGATTAAGTCAGGAGGAGCAAAATGAGATCATTTGCAGAGAAATTAAAGAAAGCTAAGGAAAACAAAAAGGGTTTTACACTTGTTGAAATTATCGTAGTGCTTGTCATTATCGGTATTTTGGCATCTCTGATGTTAGGTGCATTAAATGGCTATATCGACAAGGCAAAGGAAAAGACACTGACAGCAAACACAAGAAGCATTTATCTGGCAGCTCAGACAGTAGCGAGCGAGCAGTATGCAAACGGCAATACTACAGATATCCTTTCAGACGATAAAAATCTTGCAGATGTAGATTCACTTTCTGGCGGTCTTTTGACGCAGTATGGAAGTGGAAACTATGCAATTACAGTTGAGGCTGGAAAGGTTATTTCTGTCAGTGTAACCGACAGCGGAATAAAAAAGACCTGCACGATTACAGATGGAACGATCAAAATCGAGTAAGTGGCAAAATGACATGGATTGAATTGATATACAGCCTTCCCTTCATACTGATGGGGGGCTGTATATTTTCATTTGCAGATGTTGTTGCAGACAGACTTCCGAGAAAAATCTCGTTTGTAAAGGGAAGATCGTATTGTCCATCTTGTGGTCATACACTTGCCTGGTATGATATGATTCCGGTAGTCAGCTGGCTGCTTCTTAGAGGAAAATGCCGACAGTGCAGGTGTCGGATTCCAGCTAGATATCCAGTTACGGAAGCAATGGGAATGGCAACCGCAGAGATTAGTTTATTATGTTTTGGAGGTTGGAATGGCTACTGGCATGAGATTAACCTTTGTGTTGTAACTGTCTTTTCTTTACTGACACTTTTATTAATCATTGCACAGATTGATCAGCAGACAATGGAGATTCCAAATGGTCTTGTTATTGCCTGCATAGTGCCAGCGGCGATGGCTGTATTTGCATTTCCAGATGTCACATTAACAGAACGGCTGATTGGATTTTTTTCAGTCAGTCTGCCGCTATTTGCGATAACGCTTGCTGTGCCTGGAGCATTTGGCGGCGGAGATATTAAGCTGATGGCGGTGATCGGATTTTTTCTTGGCTGGAAAATGAGTCTGACTGCGTTGATGCTTGCTGTATTTTCAGGAGGTATTTATGGAATCGGACTTCTCTTGTCAAAGAAAAAGGGTGCAAAAGAGCATTTTGCATTTGGCCCGTTTTTGTGCGCAGGGACAGCGCTGACTTTATTTGTGGGAGAATGGCTGCTTTCCTGGTATCTATCCATAATTTTTTAAAAGGGGGGAATTATGCCAAAGTATCAATATACGGCGAAGGATGTCGCAGGAAAGAAGAAAAAAGGGCAACTTATGGCAGCTGATGAGGCTGCACTTTACGAGCTTTTAAGGGGAGAAAATCTGTTTTTGATTTCCTGCCGTCTGGCACAAAAGGAGAAAAAAAATACATATCGTCTTACTCCAAAGCAGCTTTCTGAGTTCTGTAGGCAGCTTGGAACTTTGCTTGGCGCAGGTGTTCCGCTTGTGAGGGCTCTTAATCTGATGCAGGCAGAGGAGACGATTAAGCCAAAACAAAAGGCAATATATGAAAACATGATTAGAAGTGTCCGTCGTGGAAATTCATTTGCTGATACGATGAAGGATCAGGGAGATGCTTTTCCAGAGCTGCTCATAAATATGTTTCGCGCAGCACAGGAGTCAGGCCGTATGGATCAGACAGCACTTAGAATGGCAGAGCATTATCAAAAGGAGTATCGTTTAAGTGCAAAGATTAAGAGTGCTACGCTGTATCCAAAGATTTTGTGCGGAGTAATTGTTGTGGTTGTCATGATTTTATTTTGCTATATTATGCCAAAATTTATGGATGTGTTTGCTAATTTGGAGCTGCCAGCTGTGACAGTGGCACTGATGGCTGCATCTGGTTTTATGAAGAGAAACTGGCTGTGGGTATTGTTTGGCATTGCTGTTTTATATGTGATTGCAAAAGCAGTGTTGGAGCTTCTAAAGATTCGTTTAGAGGTGGATCGAATTAAGTTAAAGATTCCTAAAATTGGCATTTTGATTCAGACGATTTATACAGCGCGTTTTGCAAGAACACTTTGTTCTCTTTACACAAGCGGTCTGCCTATTGTGACAGCGCTTCAGGTGAGCAAAGATACGATTGGAAATCGTTATCTGGAATCGCAATTTGATGAAACAATTGCTATGGTGAGGCGTGGAGAGTCCTTGTCAGATGCTCTGGCACATATTGATGGCTTTCATAAAAAGCTGGCAGGAAATGTAGCGATTGGTGAGGAGACAGGAAGTCTTGATACCATGCTTATCTCAGCGGCTGACAATTTTGAGTATGAATCTGAGCAGGCAATATCACGTCTGATTAGCTTTTTGGAACCGGCAATGATTATTGTGATGGCAGTAATTGTCGGAATGATTATGATTGCTGTGATGCTTCCGTTGTTAAATATGTATGCAGAGATTGAGGCAAGTGGAACGATGTAAGGAGAAAAGAGGATGGAGCTTTCAGTATATATTTCAAATGAACGAATAGAAATCGTGGCCGGAACAGGGTCAAAATCAAAGGCAAAGATTAAAAAAGTATATAGTCTGGCAGTCCCAGAGGGGACGATTATGAATGGTATCATTACAGGAGAACAGCGATTACAGGAGAGACTTGAACAGATTTGGAATCGTTATTCACTTCCAAGAAAAGGAATTTGCCTTGTAATTGATTCAGGAAAGATTATGACAAAAATGCTTGAAGTTCCTTATATGAAGGATAAGGAGCTGATTTCCTGCATTAATAAGGAGTTTGCAGACGGAGAGAAGACTGATCTTGTAACTGATTATTTCCCGTTCCCAAAGAATAGTCCATATGAGATGAATCATATTTTTTGCGCAGCATTGGAAAAAAGTGTAATTGAAAGCTATTTATCCTTGTTTTCTGATCTTAAGCTGAAGGTAAAACGAATCAGCATTGGTCTTGGATGTCTTTTAAGAGCAGTGACGGCAACAGGAATGTTTGCCTATGAGACATGCGTGTTTATGCTGGTACAGGGAAGCACTACGATCAGTGTATTATTTGAAAATGGAAATTATATTTACAGCCGCAGAAACCGTATGTTAAATGATCAGGGAAGTGCTGAATGGATCGAGGAATTGGGACAGATTGCAGACGGAATACGTCAGTTTTACAGACAGCGTCACAGCAGCTATACACTAGACAGTATATATCTGGCTGGTATAGCAGGAGGCAGTGATGACGTGGTAAAAGAGCTTGATACATATATGCAGGAGTATGGCATCAGGGCGAAGGCACCAGGTATGATTCAAGGAATTTCGTTTGTAAAAACAGCAGTAAGTGATCACGGAGAAATTAATGCAGAGCCGGCATCTTACATTTATGGAATCGGAAATCTGCTTTTGTAAAAGCTGCGAAAGGTGGAGAAAATGGAGAAGCATCAGACAGAAAAGATAAGAAAGATAAAAGCGATTCCGGATCGAAGGATTGATTTTTACTATCGGCTGTTAAATGGTCCAGAGCAGTTAAAAAGAAGAAAGAAGCAAAGAATAACAGCGGCACTTGTGATAGCAGCATTTCTGGCAGCCGGACATGTGATTGGTGTTTTAAAGCATAGTGAAAAAGAATATCAAAAAACAATTGCTAAGCTGGAAGCGTTTTTAGAGGATGAAACGAATCAGGCAGCTGATAAGAGTGCACAAAAGCTTGGAGATCAGGTGGAAAAGCAGGACAACATGATTTCTGATATGGAAAATGCAAAAGCCAATATATATTCTTATCCTCTTGTGACAAGTGATGTGTTCAAAACGCTTGAGGATTGCTGTCCGGATAAAGTATTAATTACAATAACAGGATACAATTGTGCAACAGGAGAGCTGCAGTTTGACGCAGTAGCACCAGAAGTTACCGATGTTTCAGAAGTTATTGAGATATGGAAGACACTTGATATTTTCCAGAGCGTATATTTTACAGGATATACGCAGAATCAGGCACAGGATGGTTATACCGTGAAGGTTGTCTGTATTTTAAGTGAACATGCAGGAAGGCAGGCCGCAGATGAAAATTGATTTTACAGTGACAAAACGAGATAAAAATTTATTAGCAGGTCTGGCAGTCTGTGCAGCAGTTTTTTGCTTTTACTGGTTTGGTGTGAAGCCGCAGATGGATTGCCTTGATAAGCTGGAAGTGCAGCAGGAGGAGTTAGAAATGCAGCAGCTTCAGATGCAGGTACATATAGCGGCTCTTCCGGTGGATGAAAAACGTGATGAGGAGCAAAAAAAGCAGCTGGCAGAATTAGAAAGTCATTTCTTTCCATATCAGACTAATGAAGAACTTAATCGTTATCTGACAGATGTGTTTGTGAGTGAGGGGATGATTATGCAGGATTCGACGCTTCGCGCCGGACAGCTTGATGAGATTACACCTTACAGTTTAAGTGAACGTATGGCACTTTTGAAGAAAAATGAACAGGCCAAACAGACACAGACAGATACGAATGCATCTGCAGACTCAAAGAAAGATGAGATAGATACAAAGACAGAATATGTCTACAGTGCTCAGGCAGATTATACGGCGATAGGCACAAAAAATCAGGCACTTGCTGTTTTAGATCAGCTTTCAGAAAAGGAAGGGGTCAGAATAGTATCTTTTTCAATAAGTGATGTAGCAGTTAAGACAACAAATAATGGACAGGATGTTCTTCAGGCAGGAAAGCGTCTGGAGGTCAGCATGATGATTTATATGACACGAGGCAGCAGCGATGGCAAATGAAAAAAATATACGAATTGGTGATGTGTTACTTCAGGCCGGCTACATCAATCAGGACGAGCTTGATGAGGCACTAGAGTATCAGAAAAATAATAAAGGCATTCGTCTTGGTGAGGCATTGATTAAGCTTGGCTTTATCACAGAGCACCAGCAGTTAGAAGCACTTTCAGCGCGTCTTGGACAGCGCTATGTAAAGATTGATAGAATTATGGTACAGACAGAGGCGGTAGCAATGATACCAGTCCAGCTTGCAAAGAAATATCATATGCTTGCTGTGCAGTACCAGGATAATAATCTTACAATTGTATTGAATGATCCTCTTGATTATTATGGAATTGAGGATATTCGCCAGACTACTGGCATGAACCTTGAAATTTGGCTGACAGAGCTTTTGCCTTTAAATCAGGCAATTGAATACTATTATTCAGAAATCGAGGCAAAAAAGGCCGCAAGCTCAGCAAATGAGATGGCAAGAGAACGTGAGCAGGCACTTGAGGTTGATGCTGATGAGGGAGATTCTGATGCACCGGTTATTAAGCTTCTTGACAACTTGCTTGCACGCGCATTTAGCATGAATGCGTCTGATATTCATATTGAGCCGTTTGAGGAAAAAACATCTGTCAGAATACGTGTAGATGGTCAGCTTCTTGATTATGTCGTGCTGCAAAAGAGTCTTCATCAAAATCTGATTGCCCGCGTAAAGATTTTAGGACAGATGGATATTGCAGAGAAAAGACTTCCGCAGGACGGTCATTTTCGGACAAGAATCGCAAACCGTGATGTAAATATTCGTACATCAGTGATTCCGACTGTATTTGGAGAAAAGGCCGTACTTCGTCTTTTAGCTTCTGGAAATATGGTGGCAGATGCCGAGACGTTTGGCATGAATCAGGCACATTTTGAACAGTTTAGCAAAATGCTTGAGGCACCAAATGGCATGATCTACATTACAGGTCCGACAGGTTCCGGAAAAACAACAACACTTTATATGGCACTTCAAAAGCTTAGTAACCGCAAGGTGAATATCGCAACAATTGAGGATCCGGTAGAGTGGAATATTCCGCGTGTCAATCAGTGCCAGGTAAATACTGTTGCGGGGCTGACATTTGAGCGCGGACTGCGTTCTCTTCTTCGTCAAGACCCGGATATTATTATGGTTGGAGAGACAAGAGACGAGGAGACGGCAGCCATTTCAGTACGTGCTGCAATTACGGGTCATCTTGTATTTTCAACACTTCATACAAATGATGCAGTGTCGTCCATTATTCGTCTGATTGATATGGGAGTTGAGCCATATATGGTTGCAAACTCACTAGTCGGTCTAGTGGCACAGCGTCTTGTACGTGTTGTCTGTCCTGAGTGTGGTTACTGGGATGAGCCGACAGAGCAGGAAAAAGCTTTTATAGGGCCAAAGATTACGCGCGTGCGCCGCGCACAGGGATGTAACAGCTGCAGCCATACTGGATATGTCGGAAGACGTGCAATCCATGAGATTCTCTGCGTGGACAATCAGATGCGAAGAATGATTACACAGAGAACTCCTATGGAGGAGCTTAGAAGCTATGCGACACATTATCTTGGCATGGAGTCGCTAACTGATGAGGCTCTTAAGCTTGTAGCGGATGGTACAACTACTGTCGAGGAGCTTAAGAAGGTGGCATACTATATTTAAAGGAGCTGTATATGATAGAAAAAATGATACGTGAGGCAAGAAGCCAGCGTGCCTCTGATATTCATATAAGCGAAGGACAGGCAGTGTATCTTCGCATTGATGGAAAGCTCATAAAGAGTGACTTAGAGCTGTCAGATGAGATGACGCGAAAGCTTATTTTGTCTCTTCTTACAAAAGAAAGACAGGAAAGCATCTGGCGTGGAGAGGATGCAGATTTTGCACTTGAAACATCAGATGGAAACCGTCAGAGAGTCAATGTATTTTGTCAGCAAGGACGCCTCGCGGCAGCAATTCGTCTGCTTAACGCAAAAGTGCCTACACTATCTCAGCTTCATCTGCCGCAAGTGCTTCAAAATCTCGCAAATGAGCCTAGAGGATTAATTTTAGTGACAGGACCTACTGGTTCAGGAAAGTCAACAACGCTTGCGGCAATGGTTGATTATATCAATCATACACATGCAGATCATATTTTAACGATTGAAGATCCGATTGAATATGTGTACGAACAGGATCAAGCTGTGATTCATCAAAGAGAGGTGGGAAAGGATGTTTGTTCTTTTGCGGGAGCACTTCGCTCTGCACTTCGAGAGGATCCAGATGTTATTCTTGTTGGAGAGATGCGTGATTACGAGACGATTTCAGCAGCTGTTACGGCGGCAGAGACTGGTCATCTTGTGCTGTCAACACTTCATACGACAGGGGCAGCTAAGACCGTAGACCGTATTATAGATGTGTGTCCGGTACAGGCACAAAATCAGATTCGTATTCAGCTGGCAGGCGTATTAAAGGGTGTTGTGACGCAGTGCCTAGTTCCGCTTATAGACGGCGGCCGAATAGCGGCAACAGAAGTTCTGACAGGAACAGATGCAGTGCTAAGTCAGATACGTGAAGGAAAAACGCATCAGCTTGGAAGTGTAATGCAGTCAGGCGCAGCAGCAGGTATGCATACGCTTGACTATGATCTGGCAAAGCTTGTTTCACGTGGGCTGATTGAGAAAAAAACAGCGCTCAAATACGCACAGGATAAAAGAGAGCTGGAGCAGTGTATATTTTAAGCAGCAAATTTAAACGATAAGACAGCTTGGGAGGTTTGATTTTGATCAGAAATATCTTACAGCGAATCAAAGAAAGCAAGGGAGGCTTTACACTGGTAGAGCTTATGGTGACGATGGTGCTTGTTGGCATATTGCTTGGCGCATCGGCAGCAGGCATTTTTTATTACCAGAAGTGGTCGGTATGGCAGCGTCAGGAACACTATGCCCGTACGCTGTTTTTAGCGGCGCAGTCAGGCATGACACAGTATAGCACTGATAAGCATCTTGAGGCGTTTGATAAGGAAGCACAAACCTCTGCACAGGCAATTGTAAGACAAAACAAGCTTTTGGTTCCAATTACTGATGAAAACGGACAAGTGGTAAATGTATCAACGATCTGGAAAAACGATGATGGACAGACCACTTCGAACTTGTACTATGTGACAGGAACGCCAGCTGATTATAAAGCCTACAAAAATGGCAGTGCTGATGCTTCACATACGCTTTTGTATGATATTTTTGATGCTTACCTTTATGACAAAACATTGCTGGCAAATGGCTGTGTGAGTGTGGAGTTTGATGCACGAGACGGACTTGTCTACTCTGTTTTATATAGTGATCGCGCGGAAGCACTTTCCTACACAGGCTGTACAAGCACGATGGCAAATATTGTAAACCGTTCCAAAGAAAACAGAAAGGGAAGCGGAAGTGACAATTCTACAGGTCTTTGCTTTGGCTATTATGGAGCAGATTCCTTGTCAAAGGCAGCTGATACAGCGACTAAAGTTAAGGTTTTAAATGCATCTTTACATAATGAAGAGACTTTAAATCTGACATGGAAGCTTTCTAAGGGAGAGACGGCAGTTTCCCTGATGAATTATCAGGTTATGATATGCGATGCAAAGACGAATGAGGAGCTTCTTGAGATTTCTTTTAATAACGCATCTTTAAGCGGACAGAAAACAGAAGAAGGTTATTATTACAGTATACCATCTGAGTCGGCAGAGGATGAGTTAAAGGTGGTTGCGGCAGAAGTGACGAGCTTTGCAGGAAAAAAAGAAGAAAAGCTTGGTACATATCCATTTCTTGCATATATAGATGAAGAGCTAAACGTCACGCTCGTGCTTGATGCAGTTGATTTAAGTGCAACACAGGCTGCCTATGAGACATACAGAAGAACAGGCGAGCCAGGTGAGCTTATGAATACGCTTAGTCTGCATCGTTTTGGACTGGAACAATATGGTGTTGATGAAATCAGCTGTATTGTGCAGGGCGGCGGATCAGGCTATCAAATTACAGGGCGCAGACAAAGCAATTCTGAGCTTATGTATTTTGCGTGTGAGGATGGCGAAGATACTGATGAGGACCTTGGTACATCGTATGAAATTCAAAACGCAAGACATCTTTATAACATCCGTTTTGCAGAAATGATTACGGATGCAGCTGTCTATGCAGCAGAGGAAGGTGAAAAAAGCGAAAATACATATATCGTTTCAAGAGACTTTGCCTGGGGCTATGAAAAAGAAGATGACGAGAGTGATGAGACATTGCAAGAGTCAGATTCAATTTTGGCGAAGGGAATGGTCTATCAAAATGGACTTCCGGTAAAAGAGGCAGACACAGCATTTCCTATGATTACACAGCTTAGAGAGGGAAGCAGTCTTGGCTCTAAGGACGGCGATGAAGTTTACACGATTGACTACCTTACATTGTCAGATACAGCAAATATGGGAACAGGAAGTTCAAGCCGCTGGTATCCGCAGGGCGATGGTACAGCATTTGTACTGGAAAATTTAGGTACGATTCATGATCTTTGCCTTGATCATGTGTCAGTTACTGGTGATCAGAATACGGCAGCAGTTTGTGCTTACAATGGCGGAACGCTGGAAAATCTGACAGTTGCAGGAAGTATTGAAGCAAAAGATTTTGCAGCTGGTATTTTTGCAGCATCACTTCCAATGAAGGAGGAAGATGAGACACTTTCAAAGCTTGTCAATCATGCAAAGGTTACAGCAGACGGGACAGCCGCAGGAATTGTGGCACAGACAAAAGAAAAAGTTCTATTGGAAGATTGTGTTAACACAGGAGTAATAGAGGCAGCTGTGGCAGCAGGAATCACAACAGCAGAATGCGAAAATCTGGTTCTGATGCGTTGTCAGAATTATGCACCGATAATTTCCTCTGACAACGAGTCATATGGCATTACGAGTAATTTAACAGCAAATTTGACTGATTGTGTCGGCGTGAGTGAAAACGTTTATCCAATTGCAGCAGATGCAAATGAAAGTGAAAACTGCTTGTATTTCATATCAGGAGGAGAAAAACTTGAAGATGCGTTGCTAGCTGATATATGTGATATTTCACTTACAATAGGCGAGACAGATGCAAATGGCTCTTACAGAGAGTATCCATTTGTGGAAGCATCAGAAGAACAGCTTCAAAATCTGATTAAACATCAGTCGGTAGATGTTCCTGTTTTTCCATCATCCTCATTTGATATAAAAGAGCAGCGCTGTCCTATTTATACGGCTTTTTTGAATGGCACATGCAAGCTGTCCGATGTGACGCTTACATGGCTTAATGAAGGGACATATAAGTTTGATGTGCTGTACGCAGATGCAGAGGACGGTGTCTGGAAGGAACTTGCCGCAGGTTTGCAGGCAGCAGGCAAGGATGCTGATGATGGTGGTACAGTTTCTGTGAAAGCACCAGATGGGATAGAGGCAACTGCACTCAAAATCATAGTGACAGATGCGACAGATGGATGTGATGTGGCATTAGGAAGCATCGAGGCAGCAGGAATCTGGAACAAAGAAGGCGTAAAGGTTGCCTGCGAATCAGATGATTCAAACAATAACGAAGACCAGGAAGACCAAAAAGAAAATACAAATGATAATAAGTCAGAAAAGGAGCAAAAAACACCAGGTATCGGAACTGAGCTGTATGTTTATAAAGAAGGTGAACTTACAGAAGAAGATCAGGCGGAAATTTACACAAAGTGGACAGCTTTTGCAGGAAGCTTGTCTGTCTCACCTCTTCTTTTAAATACAGAAGAAGCAAAGACAGATGAGGACAGCGAAAATATACGTATACGTGTATGGGAAAAGCTAAGCAGTGAGTTGACAGATCTTACAGTATTCGATAAGTCAGAGCCAAAGCCTGGTATTCCAGGCGGAATCACATTTACAAAGGAGAACGGATCATGGATGATTCGTTTTTGGCCAGGTCTTTTTGCCGAATACTATGAGTATGAAGCTGAGTATGAAACATATGAAAGAGACAGTAATAATCAGCCTGTTCTGGAAAACGGTCTTTTAAAGCGGATTAAAATTGGAAGTAAGAATGGAGAGATAACAGATAATTTCTTAGAACTGCCAGATGAATTAGAAGGACAAAAGGTTGACGCTGTTGTATTTCATGTAAGAGCCGTCAATAAAGAGGGAACGTCTGAGTGGAGTACTGCGCAGGCGGCAGACGAAAGAATACAGCTGCCAGCTTTGTCATATCATCTGAGGCTTTGCAGCGAAAACACTAGTGTGTCAGATAATGAAGATAAGACAGCTTTGTATGAGATTGTAATTGACAACAAGGATGATTTTACGTCAATTACTGCTGGCGACAGAGAGTTAACAGTGACAGCTGTGTATTCATCAGCCGATTCAGATGAAGAAAAAAGTCAATCATCATCTGTAAAGTTTGGATGGGAAGAGACAGGACATATTGCAGTTACAAGTGAAGAGGCGATTACTATTAATTGTCGTGTGTCGTGTCAAGGTTATAAGAGCTCTACCTATTCAGAAAAAACATTTGATGTGCTGAGTGCAAATACTGTATGTGAAAACGAAGCGGTATTTGATGCTTCATTAAAGCCAGACAGAATGTATTCTGGTTTTAAAAACAAGGATGCATCTTTGTATCAGATTTTGGCAGGTCATGCACAAAAGAAGGAAATGGAGATTCAAACAGCGTTAGAGGCTGTTGATGAAGAGCTTCAGGTGCCGGTTCAGTATCAGGCAGCAATAAAGAAATGCAGCACAGACAAGATGGAGCAGATGCATTTTGATACAGCTGACTGTACTGAAATGACAGTTGTTGCATATCCTGTTACCTTAATGTCAGGTCAGGTTGAGCTTGGTCATATTGTGTGTCAGGCAAATGGAAGCGAAAGTTGGAGTGCGTCAGAGCTTCTTGCAGCGCAAGTGACAAATGATGGAGTTTCTGCTGCGCCAGAAGATCCTGCGTTTTCATCAGGTGACAGTCTGATTCAGTCAGGAAAAGTTATGGACGGCTATGCGATTTTAGCAGAAGAGGATGGCTACAGACTTTATTATTCACCTCTTTTGAAAAATAGCGCATTAATGCAGCACTCATCATCTGACCAGAGTCTGTACGGTGTTTGGCGCTATGAACTTACTCAAGAAGAAAGCGAAATTACACTTCCTGTATTGATTAGCGTAAATAAAAAGACAACAGATGATGACGAGATTGATGCTTCAAATGGCGCGCTTGTCATGTGGGATGCTGAAAGTGAGAAACCAAAGTATGAGGGTACATCATATGAAGTTAACGTTACAGCTTTATCGAAGACAAACGAGGAGACACTTTTACTATCAAAAGAAGAAATAGCTTCAGATGAAGAAACTTCATATTCGTGTCATGTCAGTGTGCCAGAAGACTGTGTAAGCCTGACTGTGCAGGTAAAAAGAGAAGGCATTACAGACAAAAATGGATTTACAATAAGCAGACCATCAACAAGTACACTTTCTGTGCGTATTAAAGAAGACGAATCAGAGCCAGAGACTGAAACAGAAAGTGAATCAGAAAGTGAATCTGAAAAGCCATCAGAGACTGAGACAGAAAGTGAATCAGAGTCGGAAAGTGAGTCTGAGTCAGAAAGCGAATCTGAGTCAGAGACACCGCCAGAGCCAGAACCTCTTGCAGCACCAGAGCTTTTTATTTCATACAAAAAGCAGGAATTTTTGTACCCGATTTTTGATCTGGACGAAAATGGAAACTGGAAGGATTCTGGAAGAAAGGCATCTGCATGGCAGGGAAGCATTTATTTTGATGTGGATGCGAATGAAGAAGGATGTGCAGGCTATAAGATCAATGTGCTGTCACTGCTTAAATCAAGGCAAATGACAAGAGATACACTTTTTTATCGCGATGCCTTTTCATTTGAAATTGTAAAGGATGACAGTCAGGCAGGTTTTTATGTTCGCAGTATGCTTTCAACAAAGTCAGGCGGCTACACGATGGAGCAAAATGATACACAGGGTGGTCTTATTGGTGTATATGAGATGTATACAGACCGTTCAAATGGTATCTATACATATCTTATTCCATATTATGTTTCATGTGAAAGTAAGCAGGAAAAGGTGCTTGTATATGCATGGCTAAAGCAGACGAACACGACAGATGAAAATGGAGATATTCTTTCTGCCAGGTTTGAAGTGTTTGTGACAGATGGAGCATCACCGCTTGGAGAGGCTTACATAGCAGACTCAGATTGTGCTGTAATGAGTGTGCAGGCACTTGCAGAGACAACGACTGCAGAGGGTGAACAAAAGCAGTGGTTAGATTCAGATGTGACAAGCCTTTATCGAGATAAAGGTACAGATGAATTTAAAAAGACACAGAAAGAAAAAGAAAAGATGGAGGATACTTTTTCTGATGCCAATGTAGAGCAATGTGACAATACAGGTTTTGCATATTGTTTTGCACAAGGAACTGGAATTAGTGAATATCTTGTTCAGACTATGCAGCAGCGTGTTACAAGGGAAGGAAAACAAACATGCACATATCGTTTGCTTCCTGTTTATTGGAAATATGATGCAGATGGTGTTCAAAAGAAATACAGTGTCTATTTACCAGAAGACGGTTATGCAGTGCCTTATACTGAGCAAGTCAATGGAAACGAGCCATATCTTTTATACGATCTTTCCATTTGCTTTGCATCGATGGATGAGATTGGCATAAGTGATTGGTCAAAGATTAGTGCAAGCGCACATGACGGTGATAATAAGACATTTGTACTTTCAAAAAATACAAGCCTTGGTCATTTGACAGCGCCAAAGTTTACTGGTTTGGCAGGTGAGAAAGAGAAATCGTATACGCTTTTAGATCAAACTAATCAGCCTGTGTCAGAGATATTGGCAAAGACAAATGAAATTTCCTGGAGCTTAAACAGCGACTGGGAAAAGGCAGCAGGTTTTGATGCGACACTTTTCTTTAATTGTCAAGATGGTGAGACAAAAGAGATTACCTTTTATTGGAGGGCAGAGGATTGGATAAAGGATCCTGTTGCATGGGAAGCATCATATGGAAGCAGTTTGTTGGAAAAACTGACAGTTTGTGAAGCAAAAGAGGAAGAAACTATTGAGGAAAAATCGACAGAAGAAAAATCTATCGAAGAAAGCTCTACCGAAGAGAGTTCTATCGAGGAAGCTTCAAGTGAGAAGGCAACAACAGAAAGTGCGTCTAGTGAGCCTTCCACAACTATAGAGGCGACTTCTAAAGAAAGCATATCCTCAGAAGAAACAACGCAGACACAAGAGCAGGAAAGTACAACACCACTGCAAACGCCAGAAGCGACAACACTTTTGCCATCATCAGAAACAGTGCCGACGTCTGCAGCAGAAAGCACAACGCTAGAACAAGTTATAGAAACGCCGATGCAGCAGTCAGAAACATCACTGCCAGAGATACAGCAGACGATTGAGGAGGAATCACCAGCACTAGTGCAAGAGGCAAAGATTGAGCGAAAGAATGTCATTTTGCGCGCAGCAGCACCAAGCTTAAAATCGTTTTTATTTGAGGTAAAAGCTGTACTTACGATAACATCCACTGTTCTTACAGACGGAAGTACACAATATCAGTTTACACTGACAGTTCCAAAGGAAGTGCCAGATGGATACACAGATGCAGAACAAAATAAACTGCAGCTGATGCAGCTTGATCATGTGGAGACAGTAGTTGTACTGCAGGATGAGGACAGCCCATATTATGGACAGATTGATGTAGAAATAATCAGCGAATAAATTGGAAAAAGCTCTCCTAGCTTCAAAATAAGCTAGGAGAGCTTTTTCTAATTTTACTTTGTTTTTTCCTGAATTTTGGCATGTTCGCGCTCGGCATGCTCTGTCTGGCGTTCCATTTTCAGTTCCCAATGGATCAGGAATGTTAAAAGCGCACGCAGTACAATTACGGCTCCAAGAATACTCAGTTCCTCAATTGTATGGGAGACAACTGTTTTTAAAATCTCGCCTGCCATTTTAAATTCCAGAGACAGTGCCAGTGTTTCAGCCAGATCAATCTTTACTCTTGTATCATCGGAATTGAGACCGGAACGTATAAATTTGACAAATGATTTTATAGTTCCATAGGCGACAATAAAGACGCCGATCAGTTCTAGGATGGGAACAAGATATGAAATGACCACTTCAAGAATAAAATCAAGAAATTCTGCCGACATAAAAAAATCCTCCTGTGTATACTTAACATCAATCATAGTATACATAGGAGGAAATAGCAAATGATTTTTTATTCAAAATGAACATCAATTACCATGACTTCGCTATTTGTTCCAACACGCATGTCGGGTCCGTAGACACCAATGCCGGAAGTGACAAAGCTGTACATGCTGTCAATCATTTTCATGCCCCAGTAATTTTCCCACACAAACGGTTGAACAATCGTCAGTGGGAAAAACTGGCCGGCATGTGTGTGACCAGAAAGAACTATATCAACACTGTGCGCATTGTAATCAGACAGATGATCAGGTTCATGGCTTATCACAAAAAGCGGCATAGATGGATCAAGATTCTTTGTGAGTTCATCAAGAGAAGCACGTTTTTTTGTCCCATTTCCGGTGCGTTTTTCATCAAGACGTCCAGTAAGATAAAAGCTGTTGTCTATTATTGCTGTCTCATCCTCAAGCACGCTAATATTACTTTTTTCAAGAAATTCATACATGCGCGGATCACGCGGTGCATTTTTTGAAGAAATTGGAAAACCGGCAATCAATGTCTCTGTCACATCATGGTTTCCAAATACGGCATATGTTCCGTAAGTGCTGTTTATCTGTGACAGGAGCATTTCAAGACGCTCTGGATTATCAAGTGCATCGAAATTATTATCAAAAATATCTCCTGCAATCACAACAATATCAGCATTCTCGGAATTAATTGCAGCAACCATGTCCTCAATCTGGGAGCAGCCAACACTGTAGCCAAGATGAAAATCTCCAAGTAAAATCATTCGTAAATCTGTCAGATTGCCGACACTTTTTTGAATAGTGGCTTTATAGTGGGCGGTAGTCAGCATCTTTGCGTGAAAGCATCCATATACGGTAAAGCTTATACTAAGTAAAATGACAAGAAAGCCAAGTATAGTGCGAAGAAATGCAGAAGACAAAAGATGCTTGCTTAATTTTAAATGACGTGAAGCTAGCTTTAGAAACAGCAAAAAAAGATCAGCTGTGAGAATAAAGAAAATCAGATAAATTAAGAAGCCAATCCAATAATTGCTGAATCGCAAAATCAAGAGCTGATAATCATTTTCAGGAAGAAATTTCCCTAAAAAAATGCTGGCAGCAAAGATTAATATTAGTCCGCACACAATAATGTTAAAGGCGCGGCGCTTTGGAAGATATATCTTTTTTGTCCATCTGCAAAATGACCACATAACGTAGCAGCAGAGGGTTATATAGACAGTTAGCATGAACCATTTTAGCATAGGCGTTACCTTAACCTTTTTTGAGTGATCGTGTTGTGCCGCCATCCTCGAAGGTCACTGGAAGAAGTGTCAGGCTAGGGATCATAGAACGATCCTCTGTTGTGATAATTTCTACACATTTTGCGGCAAGCTGCGGCAGTGGTTGGCACATTGAGGAGACAAAAAGATCTTCTTTTGACCCACCAAATTTGCGAATACCGTCAAAACCAATAAGCTGTACATCTTCTGGGACACGGTATCCTTCCTTTTGCAAAAGCTTCTTGAATATATAACCGTGATAATCTGTATGACAGAAAACTCCGTCAAAGGAAAGAGAGCCATCTGATTTTTTATGCTTATCAATAAATTGCTTCATCATATCAATGAAATTATCACAATCTTCCATGTCAAGAAAGTCGGGAGTTATATGATATTTTTTGCAGGCAGCCAAATAGCCATCTTTTCGCTTGTCAGATTCTCCAGGGAAGATAGAATGAAAACGAATGTATACTGGATGGCGACAGCCAAGCTCAAGCAGCTTTTCAATAGCCATCATGCTGCCATTATAATTATCTGATGCAACTCGAGGAATGTTGCGGTTTTCAAAGAAGCGGTCGAAGACAACAATCGGAATATCAGGATTGATAAAATTTCCAATATCTGAGTAGGTCAGTGCAACAATTCCGTTAACTTTGTTTTGCGTTGCCAGATTTAAATAAGCAATCTCCTTTTCAGGAATACCATCTGAGCAGCAAAGCATTGTTTTTAATCCTTTTTTGTATAAGGCATCCTCAATATAATCGGTAAGGGCTGCAAAAAAAGGATTTAGCATGTTGGGAATAATCACGGCAACTAGTCCTGTTTTTTTTGTTTTTAATCCTCGTGCATAGGTATTTATTTCATAGTGGAGGCTGGCAATGGCAGCTTCCACTTTCTTTTTATATTCCTCGCGCACAGTAATTCCGTTAATAACTTTAGATACGGTGCCAAGTGAAACTCCAGCCTCCTTAGCAACGTCTTTCATAGTGGGCGCGTTTGTTTTTGTCATAAAGATCCTCCTGAAACAAGATATTAATGAATAGTATATCATAATTTATTTATAAATAGTATACCACAAAAATATGAAACGTTATATTGTTATATACGCACAAAAGCAAGACGATAAAATTGAATATACTGCATATAAATGAGAAAAATACAAGGAAAATAGTTGGCAATATGAAAAAACATAACTATAATGAAAATACAAACATGAAACGTTTCAAGTAACACTCAAAGTAAAAGAAAGAAGGGAAGAGCATGAAGAAGGCAAAACAAGGAGCAGTGCCTGTTCCGAAGAAAAATCTGTGGAAGCAAATCGCAAAGCATTGGGAGTTTTATGTGCTGCTGCTTCCAGGCATCATTCTGACAATTATTTTTAAATATGTTCCAATGTATGGTGTACAGATTGCTTTCCGTGATTACAATCCAGTTGGAGGCTTTTTTGGAAGTCCGTGGGTAGGATTGAAATGGTTTGAGCGTTTCTTTAATAATTATAACAGTATGCGAATGATTAAAAATACGGTAGTGTTGAGTCTTTACAGTATTTTGTGGACATTTCCAATTCCGATCATACTGGCACTTTTAATCAATCAGGTGAAGTGGAAAAAGTTCCAGCGTGTTTCGCAGACGATACTCTATGCACCTCATTTTATTTCAACAATGATCCTGTGTGGTATGCTTCGTATTTTCCTTTCTCCATATGGAGGACTGATCAGTACAATCATTCAGGCATTCGGCGGAAAAGCAACTAACTTAATTGACTCTGCAACTGCATTTCGTACCATCTACATTTCATCTAGTGTATGGCAGGACGCAGGTTGGGGAACAATCATTTACATTGCAACATTATCAAGCGTAGATGCGTCACTGCATGAAGCTGCAAGAGTGGATGGTGCGACACCGCTTCAGAGAATCTTCTATATTGACATTCCTGAACTTATACCTGTTATTGTAATTCAGCTGATTATGTCGTTTGGAAACTTGATGAATGTCGGATTTGAAAAGGCATATCTGCTTCAGACAAGCTTAAACAAGGCAACATCAGAAATTATCGCAACTTATGTATATGAGCAGGGTCTTTTGAAGGCAATGTACAGTTTTTCAACAGCAGTTGGATTGTTTAATACTGTTGTTAATATAGTGTTGCTGGTTGTGGTGAATACAGTATGTAAACGCCTGTCAGATGTGAGCTTTATTTAAAAGGGGGAATAAGATATGGCAAGCAATATGAAAATAAAAAAGAAATCTTCCGAGAAGACATTTGACATTATCAATGGTGCGTTTTTATTGATTCTTGTTATTTTAGTAGCGTATCCGCTGTATTATGTATTAATTGCGTCAATTTCTGATCCATATGAGGTTTATGCGGGAAAAACATTCTTATTGCCTTCGAAGATCACATTTGAGGGTTACAAGAGAGTATTTAAAGAAAACTCAATTGCAGGCGGCTATCTGAATAGTATTTATTATACTGTTCTTGGAACAGTAGTATCTGTTGCACTTGTATTGACGACAGGTTATTGTATGTCAAAAAAGACGCTTCCATTTCGACGCGCAATCATGATCTTCTATGTTATAAAATTTTTAGGCGAAAACCCAGGGGCTTGCCCCTGGGATGAAGCCAAGAAATATTTTTCTAAATCTTTAATGTCGATATCTTCTGAATACACATTACAGATCTAACAACATAAAAGGTACATTTAATTAAAAAATTTATGCTATTAAATCGGGAAAAAATCACATTCTTTGAA